>OBMA010002137.1_pt1 | contig 11667 bp, 10 predicted proteins | sample 1539141 | NCBI WGS metagenome assembly OBMA01 (sample SAMEA3991484, study PRJEB22521) | metagenome | biome: anthropogenic terrestrial biome; feature: sewage plant; material: raw primary sludge | place: Sweden | collected 2012-09-26 | reverse complement strand
CGTCTGGGGATCATGGCCCACGTCACGCCGCTGCTGCAAGACTTCGATGCCGCTGCGCCGCCAGCGCAGCAGGTTGCAACAGCCCAGCAGTTCTACGCCCAGGCCAACGACAGCAAGCACCCCATTCGCAACATCCTCATCCGCATCCCCGTGGACAGCCCGGACTTGCTGGCCGTGATTCAGCGTGAAGGCGCGGTATGAGCACACTTCGGATTCAACGCATTGAGGCCAAGGCGTTCAAAGCCTTCAAACACCTTGATTTCAAGCTGGATGGGCGCAACCTATTGGCCTATGGTGCCAATGGCTCTGGCAAATCGTCGCTGTACTGGACGCTGTACACGTTCCTGCAAAGTGCCCAGAAAGAGCCGACGGATGTTGCCAAGTATTTTGATAAGGACCGGCCAGAGCATTTGTTGAATCTGAATGTCACCGATGCCGAGAGAGCCCTGGCGGCGATCACAGTGACTCTTCAAAATGAAGATGCGTCCAACTGCCCGGCGTTTACTGTGTCGCAAACCCAGCATGGAACACAAGCCAACCCCGATATCCGCAAAGGGTGCCTAGCAAGTGACTTTGTCACCTATCGAATACTTTTCAATTTCTATCACTTCAGAAATTCCCAGCCCATTGACCTTTGGCCCGTATTTGAGAGCGAAATACTGCCAGCTTGCAACACAGCAAGCGTGGCCGACATGTTGGGGCTGTGGACTTATCTCAAAGGAGCCGATCCGTATGGAGAGATACAACGCCTCAGTGAACGTGGTTTGGCTGTAAAGAAACGTTACGACGAATTTGATGTATTGCTCAAAAAATTCAAAACCGCTCTGTCCGAAGTGCTTGCCACCATAACCATAGAAGCACAACGGTTTTACGACCTACACTTTAAGCACGCTGATGTTTTGCCAATTCAGTTTGGCGTGGTCCTGCGAAACCCAGATTCCTTGTTTGATCGTGCCGCACATAGTTTTGATTGGCCAACAATAGGATTTGAAGTTAGGGTTGGCAGCGACACGCTTTCAAGGCCTCACACGCTATTGAATGAAGCCAAGTTGACGCAGCTCGCACTGTCAATTCGTTTTGGTGCCACCTTCGCCCGCCTTGATGTGTCACCCTTGAAGTTGTTGGTCTTGGATGATTTATTGATCAGCCTCGACATGGGCAACCGCATGAAAGTGGTTGAAATCATTCTCGGCCCCACTTTTGCAGGCTACCAAAAAATTATTCTGACCCACGATTCAGGATTCTTCGAAGAATTCAGAAGAAGTATTGGCGATGGCCACGCCGATTGGTCTTTTCAACGTTTCAGTAAGCCCAACGCTGAAACCGGAATCACGTTGAAAGAAGATAAGTCGGCGATTGAAAAAGCGGAGGACTATCTGAATGGGCAGAGTCTTGACGAAGCTGCAATCAACATTCGGAAAGCGGCTGAGGCCACGGTTGCGCGATTTCGCACCGGTACCGTTGTAGCCACGGAAGATTTCGTTGGACTCACCAAACAACTGAACTCTGCCAAAAGGAAACTGCTGGAAAAGATTCCCGCTCAACTGTATGAACAAGTGCTGAAAGACCTACCGCAGGCAATAAAGCAACATCTTGTTCCCAGAACCGATGTAGGGCTATCGGATGTGGCTGGAATTACGACTGAGCAAAAAACAGAAATCGTGAGACTACGGTTGAAGCTGAATGATGTCGTGTCCAACACACACTGGCAGATGATGGAAAACGCCAAAGTTGTTGATCAAGTACTCGAAACGACGGCGCGAGTACTCAACCCTGGGTCACACGGTGGAGAGACCCCCCTGTATGAGTTGGAAGTTCGCCAGGCGCTAGAACTAATCCATAGGCTGGAGAGGTGCCTTTCGTAGCGCTGCAGGGAAAAATATCCAAGTAAAATCAGCCTGTGGCCCCCGTGGAATATGCGTAAGCAGCTATTAAAACCATAGTGAATGTAAGGTAACGCCGCCATGAAGAAAGCAACCAACGCCACCGAACCCGCTAACCACATTGCCGTGTTCCAGGAAACCACCATCCGCCGGGTCTGGCACAACGAGGAATGGTGGTTTGCACTCACTGATGTCATCGTGGTGCTCACTGATTCGGCAGACCCGCGGCAGTACATCAAAAAGATGCGCAGCCGTGATGCGGCGCTCGATGCCAACTGGGGTACAACTTGTACCCCCCTTGCGCTGCTGGCCCCGGACGGCAAGATGCGCGAAACCAACTGCGCCAACACCGAAGGCCTGTTCCGCATCATCCAGTCCATACCATCACCCAAGGCCGAGCCCTTCAAACGCTGGCTGGCGCAGGTGGGTTACGAACGGGTGAAGGAAATCGAAAACCCCGAACTGGCCAGCGCCCGCGCACGCGAGCTGTATCAGGCCAAGGGCTACCCGCAAGCGTGGATTGAGAAGCGGCTGCGCTCCATCTCTGTACGTGGGGAACTGACCGACGAATGGAAAGCGCGTGGCGTGGCCGAGGGCAAAGAGTATTCCATCCTGACCGCAGAAATCGCCCGCGCCACCTTTGGCATCACTCCAAGCGAACACAGCCAACTCAAAAAACTGGACCTGGTCAAAACCGGCAACAACCTGCGCGACCACATGACGGATCTGGAGCTGATATTTACCATGCTGGGCGAAGCCAGCACCACCGAGATTGCCCGCCGCAGCGATGCTGTGGGCTTTGATGAAAACCGTACTTCCGCCAAAGAAGGCGGAAAAATTGCCGGTAACGCCCGCAAAGCGCTGGAGGCCAAGACGGGTAAGAAGGTGGTGAGCAAGGCCAATTACCTGCCCGCGCCAACCACGTCCGATCTGTTGGCAGACATTGCGCCAGCCCCGCCCGCAAAGCCCAAAGCGCGTAAATAACAGCCAGCTTCATCGTCTGCATCGATGAGAGCGGCGACGAAGGCTTTGATTTCCTGCTGGGCGAAAAGGCCGCCGGGCCCGTTCACAGCCGCCAGCATCCCCCGGCCGCGTCGCGCAGCTGACATGCACGACCGGGTGCCCCACCCATAATTTGGGCATGACGACCTCCCTGCGCTCCACCCTCGATTTCCTGCTTTACAACTGGCTCCAGGCCGAATCGCTCAGCGCGCGCGAGCGCTTTGCCGACCATTCGCGCGAGACGTTTGATGCCGTGCTCGACACCTGCGAGCGCATCGCGCGCGAGAAGTACGCGCCGTTCAACCGCACGGTGGATGTGCAGGAGCCGCATTTCGACGGTGAGCGCGTCACGCTGCCGCAGGCCACCAAGGATGCGTATGACGCCTACGCCGCCTCGGGCATGCTCAGCGCCGCGCAGGATTACGACATTGGTGGCATGCAGTTGCCCTACACGGTGGATGCGGCGGCCAATGCCTTTTTTGCCGTGGCGTCGATCAGCATCAGCTCCAGCCTGCTGAGCGTGGGCAATGCCAACCTGCTGATGGTGCATGGCACCGATGTGCAGAAGAAGGTGTTTGCGCTCAACGAGTTCTCGGGGCGCTTCTCGGGCACCATGTGCCTTTCTGAGCCGCAGGCGGGTTCCAGCTTGAGCGACGTGGCCACGCGCGCAGTTCCTGACGAGGCCCCTTCGGTAGCCGCGGACGGCTCGGTGCCTTGGGATCAAGAACCACTGGGTCCGCGCTACCGCCTCACGGGCAACAAGATGTGGATTTCGTCGGGCGAGCACGACCTGTCGGAGAACATCGTGCACCTTGTGCTGGCCAAGATTCCGGGGCCGGACGGCAAGCTGGTGCCGGGCACGCGCGGTATTTCGCTGTTCATCGTGCCCAAGAAGCTGGTGGATACCGAAGGCAACCTCACCGGCGTGCGCAACGACGTGGCGCTGGCGGGCCTGAACCACAAGCTGGGCTGGCGCGGCACCACCAACACGCTGCTCAATTTTGGCGAAGGCAAATACCCGGTGGAGGGCAGGGCGGGGGCCGTGGGCTACCTGGTGGGCCAGCCGGGCAAGGGCCTGGCGTGCATGTTCCACATGATGAACGAGGCGCGCATCGGCATCGGCATGGCGGCCACCATGCTGGGCCTGGCGGGCTACTACGCCAGCCTGGACTACGCCAAAAACCGCCCCCAGGGCCGGCCCGTGGGGCAGGGCGGCAAGGATGCCGCGCAGCCCCAGGTGCGCATCATCGAGCACGCCGACGTCAAGCGCATGCTGCTGGCGCAAAAGAGCTATGGCGAAGGCGCGCTGGCGCTCAACCTGTTCTGCGCCCGTCTGGTGGACGAGCAGCACACGGGCGCGCCCGAGGCCGCCGACGAGGCGCGCCTGCTGCTGGAAGTGCTCACCCCCATCGCCAAAAGCTGGCCGAGCGAGTTCTGCCTGGAGGCCAATTCGCTGGCCATCCAGATCCACGGTGGCTACGGCTACACGCGCGATTTTCCGGTGGAGCAGTATTGGCGCGACAACCGCCTGAACATGATCCACGAGGGCACGCACGGCATCCAGGCGGCCGACCTGCTGGGCCGCAAGGTGCTGATGGAGAACGGCCGGGGCATGCAGCTGCTGTCCGCGCGCATGCAGGCCACCATGGCGCAGGCTGTCGCCGTGCCTGAATTGGCAGCCTATGCGGCGCAGCTGGGCGATGCCTTGCAGCAGGTGGGCGCTGCCACGCAGGCCGCCTGGGCCACCGGCAACCCGGCTGAGGCACTGGCCAATGCCGTGCCCTACATGCAGGCCTTTGGCCACACCGTGCTGGCCTGGGTGTGGCTGGATGTGGCGCTGGCCACGCTGCGTGCAGATGCTACGCTTTCAATAGCTGCTAGCGCAGGTCGAATGGGCGCTGCACGCTATTTCTATCATTATGAGCTGCCAAAAATTGGCGCCTGGCTGAATGTGGTGAACAGCCGCGATACCACCTGCGCCGCGCTCAGCGAAGCGGCGTTTTAGGCTGCTGACAGCTCACATACCAACGTTGCGTGGTCTGCGCGCTGTGGTGCATACCGACAGCAGCCAGCCCATGCCGATGGCCAGCAGCACCGAGGTGATTTCAGCGGTGCGGGTGGGCAGATAGCGCTGCGTCCATTCGCACGCCAGTGCAAGCACCGCCGTGCAGATGGTCATGCCCACCAGCAAGGCGCCGTTGCGCACCGTGCTCCAGAGGATGGCGCCAAAGCACAGGCATTCAAACGCCCGCGCGGTGATTGCAGACTGCACCCAGGTCGAGAGCGTGGAAGCAAACGGCATCCATTCCATGTCGGCCGGCGGCGTGCGCCACGCCCAGGGCCAGATCGCGTCGAGCAGGTAGGTGGCCAAGGCCACCCATGCCGTGGCCGCCCAGCGTGCCCCCGGCGCCCACGTATCCAGCCAGCGCCACAGCAACCAGCCGCCCCCAATGCCCAGCACCACCGCCATGCCCGGCGACTGACCCACGACCACGAATTTGCCTGCCAGCACCGCCAGTGTGGCCAGCAGGGCCAACGTGTGTGTGCGGTGCGCCAGATGGGCGGTGCGGGCCAGGTGCGCAATGGCAGACAAGCCAATCACCGCTATGCCCACATGCAGCAGCATGCGCCGCGGCTGCCACAGGTCTTGCTGCCACAGCGACTTGACGTTCTGCGCCACCGAGGAAACGTCCAGCGTGGGAATCAGCGGATACAGCTCTGCCACCCACCACAGCGCGATCAGCACCAGCGTGAACTGGTCGGCATCGGCCCAACCCTGGTGCCGGTTCAGCAAGTGACCCACACGCCACCGTGCGGCAAACCCGGCGCCCCAGCCCAGGGCATAGCCCGCCATGTTGAAGATGACATCTGAAAGTGCAGGGGTGCGGGGCAGGAATTTTTGCAACCATTGCAGCGCGCTGGCCAACACTATCGCCGCCACCAGCCAAGCGGCAAAAAACACCCACTTGCGCGGACGCCCCTGCCCAGCCCAGCCCAGCAGCCCACCCAGGGGCACAAACAACGCGATGTTTTCGATCAGGTCCACCAGACCGATGCGGCCGCTCCAGATGAACGCCTGTGGCGCATTGAAGTTCCACTGGAAGGGAAACAGCGAGCCATACGCAACGAGCAATACAACCAGCGCCAGCGCGACCGGGAGGCCTCGCGAGCGATCATCGACAGATTTCATGGGCGCCTCGGGTCTCTGAATCCGGGATCACACCATACAACACCCTGCAGTGGGCCTTGCTCTGGCCGCACTCGACTCGGATGCTTTGAAAAATATAGCTGTCAACGCTTGCTGGATGGGGGTTGCACGCTATTTTTGCCCTGATGGCTGCCGAGAATTGTTGACGGCCTGCCACGGGTGCGCGCGCCCGACGATGTCTCGCGCGCCGGGCGCTCAGGCACTCGATCAGCGCTCTTGGCGGCGGCGAATCGATGCAAGCCCTGCGAGCGCAACTCCGAGCAGTGCAAGCGAGCCGGGCTCGGGCACATTGTTGGGATCTTCAGGGTTGTTGGCCGAGCGGCCGAAGCGCAGGTCGTCAAACCCAAGAATGTCGTTTGTCGCATTGAAAGTCACGCTGGAGATCAGCTGACCGTAGTCAATGAAACCAATGAAAGCGCCGCCACCGTTGATCGCCGAGGGCATGTTGATGGTCTGTGTGACCGAGGAACCATCCACGTACGTGATGGTTTGCTGCGGAACCAGATTGGTCTGCAGGCCGTTCACGAAAAAGCCGAAAGCATCCACTGCGTTGACGAAGGAAAAAGTGACCGAGCCGCCACTTACGGTCCGAAAGAGTGCGCCACCCGCAGTGGTATTGAATCCGCACACGGCGCCACATCCGGGGGTTCCGGTGTTGGTCGTGCCGCCGGTGATGGTGAGGTTGGCAGGCAGGGGGGATTCGAAATCCACGGTGTTCAGGGCCCCAGCCACCGAAAGGAACGATGCCGCGGCTGCGGTCGAGTTCACCATTTGCGCGAGCGTGGTCACGTTGTTGTCTGCAGCCAGATACGTCACGGGCGCAGCGTGCACAGCAAGGCAGGCACCCGACAGGATGCCTGCGATAGCGAGTTTTTTTGTCATCGACATGGTGGGTTCTCCTGGATGGTTTTCTGAAGCCACTGTTACAAAGCACGCTTTGTGCCAATAAAAAAAGTCTTTATGAATCAATGGTTTGCTGTCTTTTCAGCCGCCAGTAACGTCTCAGCTGTAAATAAATTCGACAGGTCAATCGGGTGATTACGCCGAGCTTCTCATCCGTGTCTTCCAATCGCGCAGGCGACAGACCACGCCGCTACGTCAACGCACAATGCATCGCGACGCAGTGCCAGACCGGTTGCTGGCAGCGACCCCATTCAATTCAGGAGACAACGACATGACCCGCACCATCCAGCAATTGTTTGACCTCACGGGCAAGACGGCCCTTGTCACCGGTGGCTCGCGCGGGCTGGGCCTGCAGCTGGCGCATGCGCTGGGCGAGGCCGGTGCCCGGATCATGCTGAGCTCGCGCAAGGCGTCTGATCTGGAAGAAGCCACGGCCGACCTGCAGGCTGCCGGCATTGATGCGCGCTGGATTGCCGCCGATTGCTCGCAAGAAGCCGACATCCGGCGCCTGGCCGATGAAACGCTGGAGCGCATGGGCCATGTGGATATTCTGGTCAACAATGCCGGCGCCACCTGGGGAGCGCCCGCCGAAGACCACCCCCTAGAGGCCTGGGACAAGGTGATGAACCTCAATGTGCGTGGCTACTTCATCCTGAGCCAGCACATTGCCAAACACACCATGATCGCGCGGCGCAGCGGCAGCATCATCAATGTGGCGTCCATCGCGGGCCTGGGCGGCAACCCGATTGGCATGAACACCATTGCCTACAACACCTCCAAGGGCGCGGTCATCAATTTCACGCGGGCGCTGGCCGCCGAATGGGGCAAGTACAACATCCGCGTCAATGCCATCTGCCCGGGGTTCTTTCCCAGCAAGATGACGCTGGGCACCCTCAAGGCCATGGGCGAAGAGGCACTGGCTGCCCACGCCCCGCTGGGCCGGCTGGGCGACGACGAAGACCTCAAGGGTCTGTGCGCCCTGTATGCCTCGGATGCGGGCAAGCACATCACGGGCCAGTGGCTTGCGGTGGATGGTGGCGTGAGCGTGGTCACGGGCGGATGAGCGTGCAGGGCGCCGCTTTTGGGGCGGCCCGTTGTGTGCCGGGCTGCCCGAATGGCCCGGACGCTGCCGTCCTGCAGGTTGCCGCCGTGCTGGCCAACCGCCCCTGTCGCCCCCCAATATGGCCACATCAGCCTTGCAAGACTATGCTTGCTGCCTTTTTGTAAACCCTGGAGTTGCCTGTGTTGAATTTTGGTGCCGAAATCCCCTTTGTCAGCCATCTTGGTTTCACGCTGCACCGCATGGCGGGGGGCGAGTCGGAGCTGCATTACGAGGCACGCCCAGAGCACCTGAATTCGTTTGACGTAACCCACGGCGGTGCATCAATGACCTTGCTGGATGTGACCCTGGCCACGGCAGCGCGCAGTGACACACCCGAATTCGGCGTGGTCACCATCGAGATGAAGACCAGTTTCATGCAGCCCGCGCGTGGGCCGCTGGTGGCCAAGGGGCGGTTGATCCACCGCACCGCCAGCATGGCTTTTGCCGAAGGCACGGTGTATGACGCCGAAGGCCGCATTTGCAGCCACGCCACGGGCACGTTCAAGTATGTGCGGCGCCAGCCTGCCGACGCCGCAGCGGGGCCGCGGGCCATTTCAACCGATTGAAGCGTGCCGGGGCGCAGCGCTGTGCCGACACCAGTTTTTTGAATCAAAACGGGCTCTAGCGCTTTATGGTAAAGCGCTGGTAGCTATCAAAATGGTAGTAAAAAGGAGACTCTCATGCCAAGCAATCAACAAATCGTTCTCGACAACCGCCCCCAGGGTGAAGCCGTGGCCAGCAACTTCAAGCTGGTTGCCACCGACACCCCCGCGCTCAAGGAGGGTGAGGTGCTGGTGCGCCACCATTTCCTCAGCCTGGACCCCTACATGCGCGGCCGCATGAATGAGAGCAAGAGCTACGCCGCGTCGCAGGGCCTGGGCGAAGTGATGATTGGCGGCACCGTGGGCGAAGTGTTGGAGAGCAAGCACCCCAAATATGCCGTGGGCGACAAGGTGGTGGGCATGGGTGGCTGGCAGGAATACAGCGTGGTCGATGGCAATGCTGTGGGCGCGCTGCGCAAGGTGGACACCACGCATGTGCCGCTGTCGCACTACCTGGGCGCCGTGGGCATGCCCGGCGTGACGGCCTGGTATGGCCTGGTGAAAATCATTGCGCCCAAGGAAGGTGACACCGTGGTGGTGAGTGCCGCCACCGGTGCTGTGGGCAGCGCGTTTGCGGCCCTGGCCAAGGCGCGCGGCTGCCGCGCCGTGGGCATTGCCGGTGGTGCCGAGAAGTGCAAGTACGCGGTTGAAGAGCTGGGCTTTGACGTGTGCATTGACTACAAGGAACACAGCGACGTGCGGGCCATGTCCAAGGCCTTGAAGGAAGCCTGCCCCAACGGCATCGACGGCTATTTCGAGAACGTGGGCGGCTGGATCATGGACGCCGTGATGCTGCGCATGAACGCCTTCAGCCGCGTGGCCCTGTGCGGCATGATCGCTGGCTACGATGGCGCGCCCTTGCCCATGGCCAACCCGGCGCTGATCCTCATCAACCGCATGAAGATCGAAGGCTTCATCGTCAGCGAGCACATGGAAGTGTGGCCCGATGCCCTGAAAGAGCTGGGCACCCTGGTGGGCACGGGCAAGCTGCGCCCGCGTGAAACCATTGCCCAGGGCATTGCCGCCGCGCCCGAGGCCTTTTTGGGCCTGCTCAAGGGCAAGAACTTTGGCAAGCAACTCGTCAAACTCATCTGATCCACGTTGATATTTTTGACCTGAGAGGCTGAGCGCAAAATGCCCGACCTGCCCCCTGCGTTGCACTGGACCTGGGCCCGTTTCGACGACCTGGGTGTGCACGCGTTGCACGATGCGCTGGCCTTGCGCTGCAAGGTGTTCATCCTGGAGCAGGGCCCTTACCAGGACCCCGATGGCGCCGACAAGCACGCGTGGCATCTGCTGGGCTACGACAGCGCGGGCGCACTGAAGGCCTGCCTGCGCGTGGTAGACCCGGGGGTGAACTACCCCGAGCCCTCCATCGGCCGTGTGGTCACGGCCCCCGAGGCGCGCGGTGGCGGCACGGGCCGGGCCCTGATGGCGCAGGGGCTGGCCCGCTGCAACCAGGTGTGGCCGGGCAGGGCGGTGCGCATCAGCGCGCAGGCGCATCTGCAGCGCTTTTATGGCAGCCTGGGGTTTGTGGCGGTGTCCGATGTGTACCTCGAAGACGACATTCCCCATATCGAGATGCTGTGGAGCCCGCCCTGAGCAGCGCAAAGCGCTGATGCCCCGCACGGCCCCGCCTGTTTCAACCACTGCACTGGAGACAGCCCATGTCTGCGTTGATCCTGCACCACTATCCCTCATCGCCGTTTTCCGAAAAAATCCGGCTGGTGCTGGGTTTCAAGCAGTTGCCCTGGAAGTCGGTGATCATCCCCAGCATCGCGCCCAAGCCCGATGTGCTGGCCCTCACCGGTGGTTATCGCAAGACGCCCTTTTTGCAGATCGGTGCCGACATCTATTGCGACTCGGCCCTGATCTGCCAGGTGCTTGAACACGGGCACCCCGAGCCGGTGCTGTATCCGCCGCATCTCAAGGGTGTGGCGCGGGTGTTTGCGCAGTGGGCCGACACCACGCTGTTCTGGGCCGCCATGGCCTACAACCTGCAGCCGCGCGGCGCGCAGGCACTTTTTGCCAATGTGGCGCCCGAGGCGGCCCAGGCCTTTGGGGAAGACCGCCGCCAGATGAGCACCGGCATGCAGCGCCTGCGCCCGCCCGATGCCACGGCGGCCTACCGCTCGTATCTGCGGCGCCTGGCGCACATGGTGGAAGAGCACGATTTCACGTTTGGCACCGAGCCCTGCGTGGCCGACTTTGCCGCCTACCACCCCCTGTGGTTCACACGCCAGTGTGTACCGGTGATGGCCGACATCTTTCAGGCCACGCCAGCCGTGCTGGAGTGGATGGACCGGGTGGCGGCACTGGGGCATGGCCGCATGGAGAAATTCAGTGCGGCAGATGCCATCACCGTGGCCGCAGGGGCCGAACCCATACCGGTGGTGGACGATATTTTTCAGAACGAGCACGGCATCGCGTTGGGCAGCCGGGTAACCATTGCCGCCGAGAGCTTCGGTACCGAGCCCACCGAGGGCGAGCTGATTGCCGCCACGCGCACGCGCTACACCGTGCGCCGCACCGATCCGCGTGCCGGCACGGTGCATGTGCACTTTCCCCGCATCGGCTATGTGCTCAAAGAGGTTGCCTCTTGATTGAGCAGCGCCTCTACCGCCTCTCGCGCACTGCGCAAAAAGCCGGACGGCACCTGCGCGCCGTGGCCGCCTTTGCGCGGTGTCCGCCGGTTGGGCGCACCCCGTTTTGAAGTGCAAGGCCCCGAATCATCTACACACCAAAGGAGACACACACATGATCGATAACTTTGCTGGCAAGACCGCCGTACTCACCGGTGCGGGCTCGGGCTTTGGCCTCGAATGCGCACGCATTGGCGCCCGCCTGGGCATGAACCTGGTACTGGTGGACGTGCAGCAGGATGCGCTGGACGCCGCCGCCGCCGAGATGCGCGCCGCCGGGGCCCAGGTGCTGGCCCAGCGCGTGGATGTGTCCGACGCCGCGCAG
>OBMA010002135.1_pt1 | contig 11678 bp, 8 predicted proteins | sample 1539141 | NCBI WGS metagenome assembly OBMA01 (sample SAMEA3991484, study PRJEB22521) | metagenome | biome: anthropogenic terrestrial biome; feature: sewage plant; material: raw primary sludge | place: Sweden | collected 2012-09-26 | reverse complement strand
CGTACCGCCAAGCTTTGTAATTAAGTATTCATCTGACCGAATTTCTGCGGTATTTATATCTGCTTTGTTTGAGTGGGTTATTTGACCAAGTTCAGTTGACTCACCATGATCCCCAATTTTGTATGATAGGAAGTTTCCATTATCTTCATTAAATGTAAACGTCTTGTTGAAAAATATCTCTGCTCTCTGTGAATTAAGTATGTTCAACGATAAAGTGGTTTGAAACCGATCTTTCATATCAACCACTTCCGCCAACCAAACACATGAGTCACCAGGCTGGAGAATATGTCCATTAGGTAACGATACTAATCTCAAACTAAGCATTTTGTTTATGGCATTTCCAAATTTCTGGTAATATGTTTCCGTAATCTCATCCCAATTTGACATGGCATTGTCAGTAACCATTAATTTGTCTCTTTCGTCGGTGTTAAAGGGCCTTAGAAAGTATATTCCAGAACCTAAAAAAATCGGTTCATATTTGGTGATTAAATCAATAGAGTTACTATCAATTTTTGATTTTGCGGGCATCCTGCAAAGTATAGGTGAGGCGTTCTTTTGGTCTTCATTTTTGGCTAGTAATTCTAAATTGCACAATTCAGGTATGGTAACTTGGGCTTCATAAACACAAATTTTTGTTTCTCTCACCCATTGAATAGTCGATGGTCCAGAGTTTGAGCCGCCACAGACATATTGTATTTCAACCATTCTTTCAGCCCCCGTCACATCGCAAATATCACCTGACCCTATAATTTCGCTGATGTAATATCCTACATCGTCATAAAGTAGTTCAAATTCTCTCTCTTCTACATTTGCTTTTGGTTTTCCCAGGCGGTAGACCAAAGATTCATCTCGATTTACTATTTCACCAGTTTTTGTATTTACTCTACCATGGAACTGAACAAATTCTATGCCAGGACAGTACTCGTAAATCCAAAATCCGGCTTGGTAGAAGATGCACCGTTCATTTAATTTATCGAAAATTGTCTTAACACCTTGATTCAGGGTTTTAGTTAATAATGCTGTCTTTTCACTATTGCTATGCTCATTTGAGTCTTCCAATACATCATTCAATTGAGTGCTTGCATTTTGAATAAAGCATTCAAGGTCGTCGCCCATATTCACTATATATCCCGAGTTCATGACAGACTGATTTTGTAATATCCTATCACTCCAGTCGTCCTCATCGATGTAAGATATGAGGTACTTATTCGATACTATGGGGTCCTCTATAGGTGCTAATAGTGATGATCCTAAAGGAATCAACGCAGAAATTGCGCTCAGAGCATATATAATTTTAGCTTGCATTGAAACAGGGAAGAAAGGGGATGATAACGATATATGTGAAGATCTATTGCTTATTTTAGGGAACCTGCTTCTTTTTTATGAAGCTACATTTTTACTTGAAATTTCCGCTGTATTTTTTTGCATACGTGCGCTGGGTCTCTAACCACTGTATTTGCATTGGTAACTTAAAAACCCAACCAAATATAGGAATAATTAGAAGTATATAAAAGACACTTTGAGTAAAAAAACAAGGTGGTACTATTCAACACTATCTAACAAGAACTGTACAATACTAATTGAAGGAAAGATGCTTGTGCGGCTGTTGCGTGTGATTTTATTGGCCAGCATGGTTTTCTGTGCTGATATTTTACAATTAAGCTATTCAGATGATGCGAAAGACGCTATACCCCTAGGAACATTTGAGATTGATAGTACATCCGATGGGAATGTTACAGTAACAACCGTTAATATACAGGATGTTGAAGTTTCTGGAGAATACTGTTTGAATGCCCAGATTGAAGGTAAGCTGGATATGCCATGTTTTAGCTACATGAAGCTGAGGACACCACTAAAATACGATTTAATTGTGGATGTAGATGAAGATAATGAGGTCAAACAAGTGTCGCTATCATATAACGAGACTAACGATGCTATTACTGCTACAGTCAGATATCCAGAAGCGGGACCTACTGCACCAGTCACCAAATTAAAGAAGAAAACCAAAACTTATGCTGATAAAAAAGCTAGTAAGAATAAGGATGGAAGCACTGCACAATTCGAAGAAGATGAAGAGGTTAAGGAGGTGTCTTGGTTTCAAAAGAACTGGAAAATGTTACTTTTAGGCCTATTGATTTACAATTTTGTTGCGGGCTCAGCAAAGAAGCAACAACAAGGAGGTGCCGGAGCTGATCAAAAGACTGAGTAAATAAAGTATTGTGATTTTTTAAATTTTTAAGTGTCGTTACTTTTATCTCTTTCCCGAAAATATTTGAATACATAAAATTTTTAAATAAATGTTTTTATTTGTTCACATGTCGTGAATGACAGGTACTAGTTATCAAAAATGAAAAATATCTTTCATTCCATTACATTATAGACATGATGATTGCCGTCAAAAGACCGACCAAAGGGGTTGTTTGGCCAATTGGTGCCATGATAGCGGCATTGCCTTTGGAACTCTTAGAGCTAGAGCTGGAAGCGCTAGAACTAGAAACACTAGAGGCAGAAGCAGCAGCCTTGATATCGCCAGAAGTGAACTTCTTTTCCTCGGCCTTAGAAGATGACTTGGAAACCTTGGCAGTAGTTTGGCTTGATTGAGATTTGGAAGTGGACGATAGTTTAACAGATGTGGATGATGCACCATTTTTGCAGACAAAAGATTCACCCTTGATACCCCCTTTCTTTTGCAAAGCTTTCAAAGCATTACAGGAGAAATTGCTTGACTTTGATTCGACATCTGCGCCACCCTTGACAGACTTCAAAGAGTCTAGGTTCAAGGAGGTGAAGTTACCAACAACTTCCAAAGTACCGCCAATGGTTGTTAGGTTGTCGAGACCACCAATTTTTTGTAAACCAGTGTTGTTAGCAACGACAAGAGCACCACCTATGGTTGACAAATTAGAGAACGACAAGTTCTTCAAGTAGTCATTGGAAACGATACTGAAGGTTTGGCCAATGGTGTTTAGCTTAGTGAAATTCAAACTTGAGATGGAGTTGTTGATGAAACCCAATGAAGAGTTAATCTTTTGCAAGTTAGCGAAGGAAACAGAGTGGACATCGGTCAAACTGATATTGTTTGCCCAAACCAAGTCATCGAAGGTGATTTTAGTCTGGTTACCGTTGAACGAAAATTGTAAAGAATCGCTGACTGTTTCAACTGGAGATTTGATCGAGGTTAATTTCTTATTGTTATTGACGTTGAACACGTTAACTTTTTTCAAGGCTGAGAATCCATCGACAGATTGTAACGAAGTGTCGGAAATATAAATGTTGTTAGCAGATTTGATATTTGAAGTAAAACTGGAGATGGCGGGTAGAGTAATCAGTTTTATACTATCAACGCTCTGTAAAGACCCAAATGAAGCAGAAGTCAAGATTGTCAAACTCTGTAGGTTCAAAGAATCTGTGATGGACTCCAAGGAATCAGCAGCGAATGAGGTTAGATTTGTAGCGTTAAATATAGTTAGAGACCCGTTGATTTCTTTAACATTAGCCAAAGCACCAGTCTTCAAACCACCACCAATAGTTAAGTTCCCGACTAACGTATCACAGCGGCTATATTTATCTAAGTCACTCTGAGCTGTGGCCGTGGCATGTGAGCTTATGGTACAGGAAGAGGGTATGCTGGAAGAAGAGGAAGTAGCAGCCAAAGCTGACGTTATTAAGAGCGCAGTTGAAGCGATAAGTGAATGTAATTGCATGATATTTTTATAGCGAGCTTTTTTTTTGCTTCTCTCTTGGATTAGATCTATTGCAGTGTGATGTACTGTAAGATTCTATTGAACTATACAGAGCAAGAGTTGAATAGAGAAGAATATGCACGCTATTTATATGTTTATCTGTAGAGCATATATGGGTTTGCTCGTAAGGAACCTTGAGCGGTTGAATGATATTACTTAGAGTTAATGCTATGAAAACCCAGCCCAATCATTCAACATTACTCTTTGTAGTAATAAACTCTGATCAAAGTCCGAATCAGGGCAGTGTGCCTACGCTATTTTTAGAGAATCGTAACAGTATTAAAACTAAAAGCCCTCCCTACTAATTAAGATATCCCAGCTTTGTGGTCTTTTTTGGGTTTCTTTGGTTTTTTTCCCTCAAGGATACCGAAAATGCGGGCCTTAATTTAAAGCCTTTTCCGTAAAGAGAAAACAAAAATGAGTTGGCGGGTCAACGGGGAGTGCTATTTTAAACGACTCAAATACATTTGAAAAAGAAAAAAATAGCCGCCCAGCTCCCACGTGCATATCACGTGCATTATAACCCGGTTTTCAGATAATAGAAATCCGCTCACTCTATTTATTTAAACGCTTTCTTTCTTTTTTTTTCTATTTATGGGGCCCACCCGCGGAAGAAAAGAAAAGCGGGCAATTACTAATGCGGGTTCAGTCCAAAGGAGATTTGATGTGGCAATAGCATCATAATGATGGAACCTACGTTAAGTGCGTTAAATAGGGAGAACTGTTTGTCACTTTATTCTTGTATACCGCTCTTAGTAATGATTTGTTTATGCTCTTTATCGTAACCTGCGCTTACAAAACTAACCACGTGCAGCATCGTCTTGTGTTTGTCCGTCCCTTGGGGTTCTTCGGATTTTCTATCTCCTCTTTTTTTTCCTTACACTTTCATTTTGGGAAAAATTCGATTCTTTTTCTTTGATTTTTTTTTGGTTTCCTCTTGAATCTGTAAAGAACAAGAGCAGAAACTTAAAGTTAAGAAGGACAATAAAGAGCATACTATTACAAAATAATAGGAGCTTTGCGTTTGTTATTTCAGTCGAATAGTACTCCTTTATACTCTCTGCCGCTGACATCTTTGTCCTTTACTGTTTAGGACTTATAGCGACTGTTATTTTTTAGTACACCAAACAAGGAAAAAAGAACAATACAACGTAAATATGAGTAGTCGCAAAAGCACCGCTTCTAGCTTACTGTTACGGCAATATAGAGAACTTACTGATCCTAAGAAAGCTATTCCCTCATTTCATATAGAACTAGAGGATGATTCAAATATTTTCACTTGGAACATAGGTGTTATGGTGCTAAATGAGGATTCCATTTATCATGGAGGGTTTTTCAAAGCTCAAATGAGATTTCCGGAAGACTTTCCCTTTTCTCCACCACAGTTTCGATTTACGCCGGCTATCTACCATCCAAACGTTTACAGGGATGGCAGGCTTTGTATTTCTATTTTACATCAAAGTGGGGATCCTATGACCGACGAACCTGATGCTGAAACGTGGTCCCCCGTGCAGACCGTGGAAAGTGTGTTGATCTCTATAGTATCTCTATTAGAGGACCCCAATATCAACTCGCCAGCAAATGTCGATGCCGCTGTTGATTACAGAAAGAACCCTGAACAATACAAGCAAAGAGTCAAAATGGAAGTGGAAAGATCGAAACAAGATATCCCTAAAGGTTTCATAATGCCCACTTCTGAATCGGCGTACATATCTCAAAGTAAACTAGATGAACCAGAATCGAATAAGGATATGGCGGATAATTTTTGGTATGATAGTGATTTGGACGACGATGAGAACGGGTCCGTCATTTTACAAGACGACGACTACGACGATGGAAACAACCATATCCCCTTTGAAGATGATGACGTTTACAACTATAACGACAACGACGACGATGACGAAAGAATCGAATTCGAGGATGATGACGATGATGACGACGATAGTATAGATAACGACAGCGTCATGGATAGGAAACAACCCCACAAGGCTGAAGATGAAAGTGAAGATGTGGAGGATGTAGAAAGAGTTTCAAAGAAAATATAAAAAAGAACAGTAAGAAAGAAGACAAAATTTAACAAAACATATTCAGCTCAAACGCAAAACATGAATCAATTTATACATACGCGATACGTTGTCGATAAAGCACTTTACATTTTTCCCTATGATAATCTGAGATTGACAGGGGAAGAAGAAAATAACTAAGTGTCGAAGAAAAATTTAGAAAAATTAATTCATCATCCCATTTTACTTCTCGCAGTACACCGTACGAAAGAAGAAGGTAAAGAATTGAGAAAAAAAGTGTATATCATTACATTACTTTACACCACCTTATAACCACAAACGTGTATATTAAGAAAGTTTTTTAAAAAGAAAGAAATAAGAAAACCAAATCCGTCCCACTAATAGTTTCTAAGTTACTGTACTTTTTTTTTTTGAATATATATCACCATACATATGTATATAAATATATATTTGTGTGTGTGTGTTTATATCTATATCTCTTTGCATCTAATTCCTCATTACCTTTTTTATTTTTATTTTCTTATCGGTTCTTGGCTAACGCCTAAGTTTCTTTTAATATTTTACCCGCAGTAAGTAAATGGTTTTTTTTTTGCAAACGCGTCTTAGGTCGATCTTTGCGAAAAAGAAAAAAATAAAGAAATAACGATAATAATAACGGTAATGGCTCAGGCCAAGAAAAACAAAAATCAAGTTGCATAGTCTATACTCAGCCAGGTGTAGATTCCTTTAGATCTGAATTCGCTTGCAGGGCTAGTTATCTTCAGAATTCAAGGTTTGAATCTGAAAGGCATTTGGAATTCTGCTTTTGGTTCATATTTAGAAAAGAAAGAAGAAAATGGTTTCTCCAACGAAAATGATAATAAGGTCTCCGTTAAAGGAAACAGATACCAACTTGAAACATAATAATGGAATTGCCGCATCAACAACAGCAGCGGGCCACTTGAATGTGTTTTCTAACGACAATAATTGCAACAATAACAATACCACTGAATCCTTTCCGAAGAAAAGATCTCTTGAGCGCCTCGAGCTCCAACAGCAGCAGCATTTGCATGAAAAGAAAAGGGCCAGAATAGAAAGGGCCAGGTCTATTGAAGGCGCTGTCCAAGTCAGCAAAGGTACGGGTCTGAAAAATGTCGAGCCAAGGGTTACGCCTAAGGAATTGCTGGAATGGCAAACAAATTGGAAAAAGATAATGAAAAGAGATTCTCGCATTTACTTTGACATTACTGATGATGTAGAGATGAATACATATAATAAGTCCAAGATGGACAAACGCAGAGATTTATTGAAAAGAGGGTTTCTTACATTGGGTGCGCAAATAACTCAATTTTTTGACACTACTGTCACAATAGTTATCACAAGAAGGTCTGTTGAGAACATATATTTACTAAAAGATACCGACATTTTATCGAGAGCTAAAAAAAACTACATGAAAGTTTGGAGTTACGAAAAGGCTGCCAGATTTCTGAAAAATCTTGATGTTGATTTGGATCATTTGAGCAAGACTAAATCTGCTTCTTTAGCTGCGCCCACATTGTCCAATCTTCTACACAATGAAAAATTATATGGACCAACGGATAGAGACCCCAGAACTAAAAGAGACGATATTCACTACTTTAAATATCCTCATGTATACCTTTATGACCTATGGCAAACTTGGGCCCCCATAATAACTTTGGAATGGAAACCTCAAGAACTAACAAACTTAGACGAACTACCTTACCCAATATTGAAAATAGGTTCATTCGGAAGATGCCCTTTTATAGGGGATAGGAATTATGACGAAAGTTCTTATAAGCGCGTAGTAAAGAGATACTCGAGAGACAAAGCAAACAAAAAATATGCACTGCAACTTCGTGCTCTATTTCAATATCATGCCGACACCTTACTGAATACGTCATCAGTTAATGATCAAACGAAAAACCTAATATTCATACCTCACACATGCAACGATTCTACCAAGAGCTTCAAAAAATGGATGCAAGAAAAGGCAAAAAATATTGAGAAGACCGAGTTAAAGAAGACGGATGATAGCGCAGTTCAAGATGTTCGTAATGAACATGCTGACCAAACCGATGAAAAAAATAGTATATTATTAAATGAAACTGAAACCAAAGAGCCTCCGTTGAAAGAAGAAAAAGAAAATAAACAATCTATAGCAGAAGAATCGAATAAGTACCCACAGCGAAAAGAGCTGGCTGCCACACCAAAACTAAACCATCCAGTATTAGCTACTTTTGCAAGGCAAGAAACTGAAGAAGTGCCGGATGATTTGTGCACTTTGAAAACAAAGTCACGTCAGGCATTTGAAATCAAAGCAAGTGGTGCACATCAATCTAATGATGTGGCAACCTCTTTTGGCAATGGTTTGGGCCCAACAAGAGCAAGCGTCATGAGTAAGAACATGAAGTCATTAAGTAGACTAATGGTTGATAGAAAGCTGGGAGTAAAGCAGACAAATGGAAATAACAAAAATTATACAGCCACTATAGCAACTACTGCTGAAACATCAAAGGAAAATAGACACAGATTAGATTTTAATGCTTTGAAAAAAGACGAAGCCCCTTCGAAAGAGACGGGCAAAGATAGTGCTGTACACTTAGAAACTAATAGAAAGCCCCAGAATTTCCCTAAGGTAGCTACCAAATCAGTCTCCGCAGACTCCAAAGTTCATAATGACATCAAGATAACAACCACAGAATCTCCAACAGCATCGAAGAAATCAACTTCCACAAACGTCACCTTACATTTTAACGCACAGACAGCACAGACAGCACAGCCGGTGAAGAAAGAAACGGTAAAAAATTCCGGATACTGTGAAAATTGTCGTGTAAAATACGAATCTTTAGAACAACACATAGTTTCTGAGAAGCATTTGTCTTTCGCTGAAAACGATTTAAATTTTGAGGCTATTGACTCGTTAATTGAAAATCTCAGATTTCAAATATAGGGACACGACGTAAAGTGCAGTAGCTTTTAGTGATAAAATCAAAATAGTATTGTTCCGTTTCCATTGCTGCTCGGAACAAAAAAGCTATCAACGGCAATGTTATTGAATCACTTTCTCATTCACCCTTGTTACTTTCTTGCTATTGACTTAACTCTTATTTACTCGTCCATATATTATCAATTGCATATATATATACATATACATATATATATTATCATCTAGATTAATTACCGTTCATATCATAACTCATTCTGAACAAATAATGATCGAGTACCCACCGCGGTTAATGTCCCAGTTTTCATTTTTACCCGATATCCTGCAGAGACCGAGAGGCATGAAAAAAAAAAAGCTAGTTCTCAACTGCATTAATTGCAGCTCGTATTCATGGTTCAACATAAAAGAACTTACGCTACAGCATTCCATTTGAATAACTCAGAGTATTAGTAAAAGAAATGTGTGAAGAGAATGTTCATGTTAGTGAAGATGTTGCTGGCAGTCACGGTTCTTTTACGAATGCCAGACCTAGGTTAATTGTACTAATAAGGCATGGGGAAAGCGAATCAAATAAAAACAAGGAGGTCAATGGTTATATTCCTAACCATCTGATTTCTTTGACGAAAACAGGTCAAATCCAAGCTAGACAAGCTGGTATTGACTTATTACGTGTTTTAAACGTAGACGATCACAACTTGGTGGAGGATTTGGCTAAGAAGTATATTAAAGATGAAAGTAGCAGGAGAACTTTACCGCTGAAGGACTATACGAGGCTGAGTAGAGAAAAAGACACAAACATAGTTTTTTACACATCACCCTATAGAAGAGCAAGGGAAACATTGAAAGGTATTTTGGACGTCATCGATGAATATAATGAATTAAACAGTGGTGTTCGTATATGTGAAGATATGAGATATGATCCACATGGTAAACAGAAACATGCATTTTGGCCGAGAGGACTTAATAATACTGGTGGTGTTTACGAAAATAATGAAGATAATATTTGTGAAGGGAAGCCTGGAAAATGTTATCTGCAATATCGGGTTAAGGATGAGCCAAGAATAAGGGAACAAGATTTTGGTAATTTCCAAAAAATCAATAGCATGCAGGACGTTATGAAGAAGAGATCTACGTATGGTCATTTCTTCTTCAGATTCCCTCATGGAGAAAGTGCGGCAGATGTATATGACAGAGTCGCCAGTTTCCAAGAGACTTTATTCAGGCACTTCCATGATAGGCAAGAGAGAAGACCCAGAGATGTTGTTGTCCTAGTTACACATGGTATTTATTCCAGAGTATTCCTGATGAAATGGTTTAGATGGACATACGAAGAGTTTGAATCGTTTACCAATGTTCCTAACGGGAGCGTAATGGTGATGGAACTGGACGAATCCATCAATAGATACGTCCTGAGGACCGTGCTACCCAAATGGACTGATTGTGAGGGAGACCTAACTACATAGTGTTTAAAGATTACGGATATTTAACTTACTTAGAATAATGCCATTTTTTTGAGTTATAACAATCCTACGTTAGTGTGAGCGGGATTTAAACTGTGAGGACCTTAATACATTCAGACACTTCGGCGGTATCACCCTACTTATTCCCTTCGAGATTATATCTAGGAACCCATCAGGTTGGTGGAAGATTACCCGTTCTCAGACTTTTCAGCTTCCTCTATTGATGTTACACCTGGACACCCCTTTTCTGGCATCCAGTTTTTAATCTTCAGTGGCATGTGAGATTCTCCGAAATTAATTAAAGCAATCACACAATTCTCTCGGATACCACCTCGGTTGAAACTGACAGGTGGTTTGTTACGCATGCTAATGCAAAGGAGCCTATATACCTTTGGCTCGGCTGCTGTAACAGGGAATATAAAGGGCAGCATAATTTAGGAGTTTAGTGAACTTGCAACATTTACTATTTTCCCTTCTTACGTAAATATTTTTCTTTTTAATTCTAAATCAATCTTTTTCAATTTTTTGTTTGTATTCTTTTCTTGCTTAAATCTATAACTACAAAAAACACATACATAAACTAAAAATGGCTAGAACTTTCTTTGTCGGTGGTAACTTTAAATTAAACGGTTCCAAACAATCCATTAAGGAAATTGTTGAAAGATTGAACACTGCTTCTATCCCAGAAAATGTCGAAGTTGTTATCTGTCCTCCAGCTACCTACTTAGACTACTCTGTCTCTTTGGTTAAGAAGCCACAAGTCACTGTCGGTGCTCAAAACGCCTACTTGAAGGCTTCTGGTGCTTTCACCGGTGAAAACTCCGTTGACCAAATCAAGGATGTTGGTGCTAAGTGGGTTATTTTGGGTCACTCCGAAAGAAGATCTTACTTCCACGAAGATGACAAGTTCATTGCTGACAAGACCAAGTTCGCTTTAGGTCAAGGTGTCGGTGTCATCTTGTGTATCGGTGAAACTTTGGAAGAAAAGAAGGCCGGTAAGACTTTGGATGTTGTTGAAAGACAATTGAACGCTGTCTTGGAAGAAGTTAAGGACTGGACTAACGTCGTTGTCGCTTACGAACCAGTCTGGGCCATTGGTACCGGTTTGGCTGCTACTCCAGAAGATGCTCAAGATATTCACGCTTCCATCAGAAAGTTCATGGCTTCCAAGTTGGGTGACAAGGCTGCCAGCGAATTGAGAATCTTATACGGTGGTTCCGCTAACGGTAGCAACGCCGTTACCTTCAAGGACAAGGCTGATGTCGATGGTTTCTTGGTCGGTGGTGCTTCTTTGAAGCCAGAATTTGTTGATATCATCAACTCTAGAAACTAAGATTAATATAATTATATAAAAATATTATCTTCTTTTCTTTATATCTAGTGTTATGTAAAATAAATTGATGACTACGGAAAGCTTTTTTATATTGTTTCTTTTTCATTCTGAGCCACTTAAATTTCGTGAATGTTCTTGTAAGAGATCGGAAGAGCACACGTCTGAACTCCAGTC
>OBMA010002134.1_pt1 | contig 11681 bp, 10 predicted proteins | sample 1539141 | NCBI WGS metagenome assembly OBMA01 (sample SAMEA3991484, study PRJEB22521) | metagenome | biome: anthropogenic terrestrial biome; feature: sewage plant; material: raw primary sludge | place: Sweden | collected 2012-09-26 | reverse complement strand
GATTCACACAAAAAATACAGTACCTGTAACAATTCAAGTCAAATATACTGTATGACTTTTTGGTGGGAATAAAATCGAAATCAAAAATACAGTATAGAAAAGGTGTTTACCTCAGAATACTGTATTGCTGATCATTTTCAACTGAGAACAATTTACACACTTTTTCGGACTTGATTATTTACCAGCAAAGCAGAGCGCAGTTACAAACAAGTTAAAGTGCATTTACCAGCAAAACGAAGCGTAGCTACAAGCAAGTTCATAGTTAACAGGCTGGTCTATGCGTTAATGGGTTCACAGCCAATATCGAGTCCACAGCCGCTAGTAAGTTCAAGCCCAATATCGAGTCCACAGCCGACAGTAAGTCAACATCCAATATCGAGTTCACGGCCGCTGGTGAGTATACATCCAATATCGAGTTCACAGCCGCTAGCGGGTTCATAGCATTAAATGACTTTGCATACAGATAAAGAACGAATATAATAAAAAGGTATAGGGGTGCGATGGGCCGCAGTGATCACGGGAGGTTACGATGTCAAAGACTAGCGAAGCGATGCGGAGAGACTGGGCAATAGGCGATGGCAAAAGAGATGAAGGACTTACAACGCCGGATGATATAGAGAGATTTGATGATATAAAATATGGCACTGATGATATGAATATGCTTGATGTGTATCAGCAGAAGGGAACATCAGGAAAGCGCATGCCGGTGATCATAAATGTTCACGGCGGCGGATGGGTATATGGTGATAAGAATCTGTATCAGTACTATGCGATGAGCCTTGCCAAACGCGGATTTAGAGTGATCAATTTTACATACAGACTTTCGCCCGAAGCCAAATTCCCGGCACCGATCGAGGACACATGTAGTGTTGTGTGCTGGATGAGAGATAATGCAGATAAATATAAGTTTGACACAGACAACGTATTTATGGTCGGGGATTCTGCCGGCGCTCACATTCTTGGTCTTTTCTGCGCAGTCTGCACCGATGCGGCTTATGCAGACAAACTTCATATCGCACAGCCGACACTTGAAAAATATGATTCCGACAGGACAGAGATTTTCATGCCAAGAGCCATAGGTATGAACTGCGGTGCGTATAAGATACTTTCCGAGAAAATAGGAGACAAGGATTTTATGGATCCGGATCTTAGAGAGGACTTCTTTACTGAAGACGGATCGTTAGCAGAAAGAAAGCTTGCGAATGTGACCGATCACGTGAACAGTTCATTTCCGCCAGCATATATCATGACCGCATTCGGAGATACAACAGCCGGGGCTGCTCAGGGGGATCTGCTGAAAGACGCGTATGAAAAGAATAATGTTGAGTATGTACGGAAAGAATATGGAAATGATAAAGAGCTGCTGTATCACGTATTTCATGTAAATATGCGAGAAAAACTGGGGATAAAATGTAATGATGAGGAGTGCGATTTCTTCAGAGCACATATGTGGAGGGGAAAGAAATGATAAAAGACGGAAAGATCTGGGCGGCGCAAACTGATGATGGAAGGGCTGTATGCATCCTGCCCAAGATGGCAAACAGACACGGTCTTATAGCGGGCGCGACAGGAACGGGTAAGACAGTGACGCTCAAAGTCCTCGCTGAATCGTTCAGTGATATGGGAGTACCGGTGTTTCTTGCGGATGTCAAAGGAGATCTGGCGGGCATGATCCAGCCGGGTGTCGATTCAGAAGACATGCAGAAGAGAGCCGCCAAGTTCGGGCTTGGCGAGGCAGGATTCACGTATCATGCATATCCAGCGACATTTTGGGATATATATGGAATGAAAGGTCTGCCGCTTCGGACAACGATATCGGAGATGGGACCGCTCCTTCTATCACGTATCCTTGATCTAAATGAAACGCAGTCGCAGATACTGACAATCGTATTCAAGATATCGGATGACAATACGCTGCTTCTTATAGATACAAAAGATCTCAAGGCGATACTCAATTATGTGGATGAGAATTCAAAAGAGTTCAGTAAACAATACGGCAATATCGCAACGTCATCCGTAGCTGCGATCATGCGCGCGATAACAACACTTGAGCTTAAAGGCGGAGATAAGTTCTTCGGAGAGCCTGCGCTCAACATAAATGACTGGTTTACGCTCGGCAGCGATGGCAAAGGCATGATCAATATCCTTGATTCAGAAAGCCTTATTAATGATTCTGCGCTATATTCAACATTTCTTCTGTGGATGTTGTCTGAACTTTTCCAGACGCTTCCCGAGGTTGGAGATCTTGATAAGCCCAAGATGGTATTTTTCTTCGATGAAGCACATCTGCTGTTCAAGGACACACCTAAGATACTTCTCGATAAGATTGAGCAGGTCGTAAAGCTCATACGTTCAAAAGGTGTCGGCGTATTTTTCGTCACGCAGAATCCACGTGATATCCCCGATGGTGTTCTTGCTCAGCTGGGAAATAAGATAGAACACGGACTTCATGCGTACACTCCGGCGGACCAGAAGACAGTGAAAGCGGCTGCCGAATCATTCCGCGAAAATCCGGCATTTGATACATACGAAACACTTATGAACCTTGGAACAGGCGAAGCAGTCGTATCATTTTTAGATGAAAATGGAATGCCGCAGATATCAGAAAAGGTTTCAATCCTTCCGCCTCAGAGCAAGATGGGTGGAGTCGACGATACAGCACGCGATACCGCGATAAAGAGCAGCATTCTTTATAGCAAATATGCGAACGCAGTAGATCCCGATTCAGCATATGAATTCCTTCAGAGAAAAGGTCTTGAAGAGCAGGCTGCGGCAGAAAAAGCAGCACAGGATACCGCAGCACAGAAAGCAGCAGATGATAAAGCTGCAGCGGACGCCAAAGCAGAAGCAAAGGAAAAAGCTGACGCAGCGAAGGCAGCCGCAAAGGCAGCAGCTGATCAGGAGAAAGCGGAGATCAAAGCGCAAGCCGATGCAGAAAAGGCAGCCGCAAAAGCGGCGCAGAAAGAAGCATGCTCTCGCAAGAGAGCCGCAAAATCTGTTGCGAGCACAGTCACAGGAACACTTGGACGTGAGGTTGGCAAGCAGGTTGGCAAGAGCTTTGGTTCATTTGGAAAGACACTGGGCGGCAATGTTGGCGCAAGCCTTGGCCGCGGTATCATGAGCACTCTCTTTAAACTTTGATATCTATATATGGATAAGACATTTCAATACAACAGGTAGGTGACTGAAGAAATGCATGTAGAACATAGTATGCGAAGCTGACAAAATGCGGATAATAGAGTACATAAATCGATATTGTGGAGGGAGTACAAGATGAAGAGGGGAAAACTGCTTGCAGCGATATTGCTATTGTCGTTGACGGCTATGACAATATATGGATGTAGCGGGATGCGTGTGCCGTCATTTTCATCAAAAAGAGTCTCTATACTTACTTCTTATATGAGTGCGACCACAACAAAGCAGATGTGCAATACGATGCAGAAAGAGCTGGAAGCAAAAGGGATAACGGCTGATATTATCGATACCGATAATGATTACGCAAAACTTGCAAGTACTATAGAAGACGCTGTATCAAAGAAAACAGACGCGATAATCATCGTAAGCGTAGATCCGAGTCAAGTGAAGACGCAGCTTCAAAGAGCATTCGGAGCAGAAATTCCGGTATTCGGATGCGACAGCGGATACATAGATGGTATGCAGGTAAATGCAACTAGTGATAATTACCAGATGGGCAAAGACATGTGCGAGTATCTATTTGATGATGTCATGAAGGGTAAGGGAACAGTCGTGGCACTTACATACAGACCGCATCCGGGAATCGCGAAGAGGTGTGTGGCGCTTGACGAAGAACTGGAAAGTCATCCGGACATAACACTGATAACAGAGCAGCAGATAGATGTGCCGGCGGGATCAATCGATAGTGCAAATGAGATAACAAAAGATCTTATAAATAAGAATCCATCTAAGGATTCGATCACAGCTGTATGGTGCGCGTGGGATGAAGCCGCAATCGGTGCGACGCAGGCACTGCAGGATGCCGGAAGAGATGAAGTCATAGTAACCGGAGTAGATGGCAGCAGTCAGGCACTTAAGCTTATAAGCAGTGGAACAAACCTTAAAGCCACTATGTCACAGGATTTTGATGGAATGGTGGAGATCATAGTGAACGATGTCACAGACCTTCTGAATGGCGAGAAGATAGAAACAGGCGAAAAATACGCTCCCGCAAAGATGGTCACAAGCGCAGACAAATCTTGACATTATCTATAAACTGCATAAAATAGTGAAAACATCATATAATGGGGGGACATGTTGAGAATGAGCATTTCTAAATTTCATATCAATAAAGTAATCAGATGTTCGTTAACTGTGATGTTGTCGTCAATCCTTTTATTTGCCGGATCAGCACCAGCGCAGGCAGCAGGTAAAATAAACGCGCAGGCAGCAGGTCAGACTGTAGCAAATAATAACGCGCAGGCGGTGCAGGAGGCCGATGCGACGATATGCATGGTCGGCGATGTACTGCTTCATGACCGTGTGACGGCGAGCGGTAAAAAGAGCGACGGGACATACAACTATGATGCTTTATTTGCACATGTGACAGAAATGACACAGGGAACCGATCTTGCCATTGCAAATCAGGAGGTCATCCTTGGCGGGCAGGAACTTGGAATTTCAGGGTACCCGACATTCAACGGTCCGTACGAGGTCGGCGATGCACTTGCAGATGCGGGATTTGACGTGATATGCCACGGGACAAATCATGCGCTTGACAGAGGAGCGGCAGGAATTAAAAACTGCATAAATTTCTGGAATACGAATTATCCGCAGATCAGTGTACTCGGAATTCACGATAGCGCCGCATCGCAGAACACGATATGCATCCGCGATGTAAAAGGTATAAAAGTGGCTGTTCTTAATTATACTTTCAGCACAAACGGCATTGCGCTTCCGAGCGGTATGCCTTACGCGGTAGATATGCTGAATGAATCAAAGGTCATATCGGATCTTAAGAAGGCAGAGGCAAACGCTGATTTTACGATAGTCTGCCCGCATTGGGGCACAGAGTATACGCATGGAACAACAGCATATCAGACAAAGTGGGCAAAGATATTTGCGGATAACGGAGCAGATCTTGTGATAGGAACGCATCCGCATGTCATCGAACCGATCGGAACAGTTGATAAGCCGGATGGAACGAAGATGCCGGTTTATTATTCGATCGGAAATTTTGTGAATGCCACGAGCGGTAAAGGCTCAGGCACAGCAGACCGCATGCTTGGTGCAATGGCAAGGATCACGATCTCAAAGACAGCAGCCGGCACTGTTACAGTAAAATCATATGACGCACTGCCGCTCATAAGCCACGTCGGAACGGGATTTGGCGGCGTGACGGTCTATCCGATGTCAGATTATACGGAAGCTCTTGCACAGCAGAACGAGATACGTAAGCAGGATGGCTCATTTTCGCTTAAGTACTGCCAGACGCTGTGGAACAAGGTTATGTTCGGGAAATAAAAGAATTAAAGAGAATCAAAGAGATGATCTACGGCATGGAATGAATCGTTAATATTAATCGAATTGAGAAAATGAGGAAGTCATGAATAATAACGCTTCATATATGGAGACCTATACAAAACTTCTTATAGCATCTGCAAAGCTTGGATTTCCGGAAGAATTCGGGAAACTTATCGCGAAAAACCTTGGGTCGGAAAAAGCTATGCACAGAATGACTGAGTATCTTGTGAAGGTCAAGCCGCGCTCACCGGAATTAGTCGCGGATGAGATGCTGGCTATAATGGAAGACCGCAACCGCTGGGCGGCGAAGAAAGAGGCGGAAGACATCAACAGCAAGTACAATGAGTTCCTGAACAGGAAATAGAACTACCCAAGCTATGGAAAACACTACCCAAGCACAGAATAAAGTGTCAGATGAAGATCCTGCAAAAGGTGATTCAGTCTTGGCTGCTGTGATATAATCCTTTTATGCATTATTCATCAGACAGACGCGGATATAGAAAAAAACGTAAAATTCGTTATACCCATGATAATTCTCGTTCCGGCAGAAGAAACAGGATCTCTTTTGCCGGGTTTCTTGAACGTACGATATCCGTACTCATTCTCATTTTGGCAATATTATCAGTAGATATATTTGGAGCGCTGTTTCTTATTTGCAGAGGTCCGTCAGAAAAAGCACGTGATCTTTTTGTCAGCACGGTGACACAGACAAGTGCTGCCGGATTTCTTGCGCATATCTTCCTGACTGATGATGAAGTGACTGCCATCCTGGCTAAAGAGGAAAGTACAGGCAGCATGACTGGTGCGATATCAGATACTGATATGGTAAATGTAAATTCAGCTGATTCCGATGGGCAGGACAGTGATGGTGAAAAAAGTGATAGCGGAAGCAGCAACGGAGAAAGCGATACCGGAAGCAGTAACGGGAAAAACGATAGCAGGAGCGGCGATGATAAAGGCGAAGACGGAATCAAAATCGATGATGTAAGCGGTCCTTCATTTAACGGAAAGATGATGATTGTTTCTGATCCGTCAAGAGTTCATGTGTATACGCTTGACAGTTACAGTGAAGAGAGAACGGGGAAGCAGCTTCTTGACATGATAGATGAAGAAGACGCTGTCGCAGGAATAAATGCAGGGGGCTTCTATGATCCGGAAGGACATGGCAGAGGCGGACTTGCACTCGGCCCCGTGATAAGAAACGGGACGCTGATAAGTAATTATGAATCGGATTACCATACACTGATAGGGTTTAGCGCAGATCATAAACTAATGACCGGTAATATTTCGGCATCAGATGCGATCGCGGGTGGAATGAACGAGGGTATAACATTTGGACCGGTACTGGTTTCAGGTGGTGAGAGAGTACCGTTTACCGATACGGCGGGCGGGCTCAATCCGAGAACAGCGATCGGGCAGACGTCAGACGGATCGGTGCTTCTTCTTGTGATAAATGGGAGACAGCCGGGATCGCTTGGCGCTTCGTTCAAAGATCTTGTTGACGTTATGCTTGAATATGGAGCGGTCAACGCGGCAAATCTTGACGGAGGCTCTTCTTCTCTTATGTATTACAAAGGAGAACAGCTGAACTCATCGGCATCGCTCGTAGGCTTAAGACCCCTGCCTGATGCCATTCTTGTGAAGTGATATCGTAAGCGCTTTCGAAGAGAATGGAGTTATATTATAGCACCATGATATGATCACTACTTTGGGCATAGACTTTATATTTGCGGGAATACGTATGAATATTGGGAAAAGAAATTATTCGAAAACAGAATATGAGGGGGACGATTATCCTAAAAGAAATCGGAGCTTTTTCAGGACTTCATTTTTCAGGAATCTTATTAAGGTCTTTGGTATCATGCTCGCTGTGTCGGCTGTGCTTTTAGGGATACTGACGGCTTATTTGGCGGATTATCAGTCATGCATACCGGAAAATCTGACTGACGGTGTGACTGATGATTTCAAAGCGCTTGTGTCAGGAAACAGTCTGGATGCGTCGAAAGCTGCATCTGAACTTATCGGTGAGTGCACCGGACTTGAAGGGAACCTCACAAGGTCAGATGGTTTTACAGGTTATTTTTCCGGAATGTACGATGGGGCAAGTGTCACATGTGTTAATGATAGTCTTCCGGGGGATGTGAATCTTACATATGATATCTATGGCGCTCGAACCGTTAGTAAAAGTGAGGATGATGAAGAATCCCAGAATGATCCCACAACATATGCCGGAGAAAATGCCAGTGAAGATGCCAGTGAAGATGCCAGTGAAGATGCCAGTGAAAATGTTAGTGAAGATGCCAGTGAAGATGTCAGTGAAAATATCAAGCTTGGGGAACTTGTGCTTATGCCGCTTGATGAAAAGAGTCTATTTCACAACACAAGATATAAGATTGGAAGTCTGAGCATAGACAGTCTTCATATATACAGGATAACAGCACCCTCAGACGTGACGGTATATGCAGACGGAGCGCAGTTGAAGGCGGAGATATCCGGTGATGACAAGACTGATAGCAATGACGGTGACAACGACAACGATGACGGCGATAATGACAGCGATGGCAGTGATAATGACAACGATAGCGATGAAAAAAAAGATATAACACAGAATGGTCATTTTACAGCAGCAGGTCTGCCTGATACGACTATGAGCACATATGTTGTGGGGGATAAGAGCCATCCGACATATATAGAAAGTGTGAGCGCAGATGGCTGCAGTGCTGTAAAGACAGATGATGACACATGGGATCTCTCATATGAAGTCACGGATTCAGAAGAAAATGATATAAGCTCATTTGCAAATGGGTTTATGCACAGTTATTCTGAATTTGCCACTAAGAAAAATGCCACGTCTGCCAAAGTGAAGGCTATGATATACCCTGGTGCAGACATACTGAATGCGATATCGTTATATGATAACAGCTGGGGACAGACTTATTCGTCATCGGATTATACTGATGAAAAGGTTGCTGATATATGCAGATATGCGGCTAATGAGTATTCATGCCGGGCATCGTGCACATATACGATCAGAAACGGAAGCAGCGGAAAAGATTATGATTTTGCCTTCATCCTGTACCTTACGGATATAAATGGCGAGTGGAAAGTCACTGATATGGAAACGGCAAAATAATAGATTCTTCTGGTACCTAAGCCGTTATTGATGCGATGATTTACAAGGCTGCTCTGCATTGATTAGATATATTCTACAGGTATTGCAACATCTTTACTTCCGAGAGGAAGCAGATGATCATACATACAGATAACAGCACCGGAGCCTCGTTTGAATCCGGCTGCTTTTTCGAGGACATCAAAAGCATCAGTCATTGAAAGCCTGGGGTTCGCTGACAACTTGATCTCTATCGGATATAGCGTTCCATTTTCTTCGATTACGAGATCAATCTCAGATTCTTTACCGCTGCCTTCTTCGGCGGGATTTCGCTTAATCTTGTCTTTTCCACGGTAGTATCTGATATAGAAATTATAATCAAGTCCTTCATTAGAGTATGATTTTAATATTTCAGATACAACATAGGTTTCAAATACATTTCCAGCTACAGCACTGACAGACAGAGATTCAGCGTCAGTCCATTTTGTAAGATAACACAACAGTCCTGTATCACGGAAATATATCTTTGGTGTTTTGATCGCACGATTAAGAGCACTATTTGAGTATGGCTGTAATATGAATATCAGTCCGGATGTTTCAAGGATCGATATCCACTGTTTGATAGTGGCTGTAGTCAGTTCTAATTCTCCTGCTATGGCAGAATAATTGAGCAGCTGTCCGCTCCTTGCAGCAACAGCGGTCAGAAATTGTATGAACTTGAGCTTGTCTTTGATATTGATCAGTTCATTAACATCGCGCTCTATATATGTCTGAACATACGATGAGTAAAAAGTCTGCCAGTCAACATCTGTGTTCTGTATTTCCGGATAGCAGCCACGGTGTATGATCTTCCATATATTATCACAGTGCTTTATCTCTGTACTTCTTGCTTTCAGATATTTTTCAGTCGGAACAAAATGCTTGTTAAAGCGGACCCGCTGTATCTCACGAAGAGAGAGCGGAGATAGCTCAAGAATAGCGATTCTCCCAGCAAGAGATTCTGAAACATTCTGCATAAGACGGTACTGCTGAGAACCAGTCAGGAAGAACAGTCCTTTTTTTTCAGATGCATCACATTCCATTTTGATATATGAGAATAGATCAGTCGCATATTGAACTTCATCAAGAATGACGGGCGGTTGGTTATTTTTCATAAACAATCCTGGTTCATTTTTAGATCCTGCAAGTAATAGCGGATCATCAAAAGTCCTGTACTTGATATCAGGGTATAGCATCTTTAGCAGTGTTGATTTTCCAACCTGACGGGATCCTGTTATGAGTACGGCTTTGAATGACTGGCTTGTATTTTTTATATAATATTCTATCGCTCTGGGGATATATTTCATAATGTCACCTCACTACGGCTAATATGTACTACAACTACATATTAGCCGCACAAAGACAGGAAGTCAATGTAAAAAATCTACCATTTGTCTATAATGAAGACAACAATAAGAATTACTTTCTATGAAAATTAAATCTATAACTAAGGATATATGATGAAATTACAACGTGTGCAAATTGGCGAGTCTGTTATGGCTGGTAAAACTGATAAATTATGATATGATGATGTAGATGCAGATGTAGATGCAGATGTAGATGTAGATGCAGATATAGATATAGATGTAGATGTAGATGTAGATGCAGATGTAGATGCAGATGCAAATGTAGATGTAGATGTTAAGAGATTTATTATGCCAGTATATTCTTACAGAGGTCTTATTTCAGATGAGTGCAGAATCTTTTATAAATAAAAAATATATATCATTATTACTTTTTATAGCGATCCTGTGTTCCATCGTAAACGTGGGTTTAATCAAGTCATCTGATTTTAAGGCGGTAACACGCGGCGGAATGCTTTCTGTAGTGGATGAAGAAGATATAGTCAGTCTTGAAGCTGCCGCACCTGAAAATGTACAGAAGAGTGACAGAGAACGGATAGGAAGTGACAGCACTGCGGTTACGTCCGGTCTTTGCGTGACGAGATCGGGAAAGAATATCTGCGATATCGTATGCATCATGCTTGTACTTGCGGAGCTTCTGTTTGCTTTCACGGGAGCCTTCTTTCTTTTATTTTCAAATGACAGGATAACAAGATTCTGTCAGATATCTTACATCCATCGTTCTGATGGAAAAAAATCCAATATGTTCATTTTTGCGTGAACCTGTGGGATCAGAAGGAACAGCTTGTTGTTCTGTTCTGATGTCCGCGAAATCATAGTGAAAATGGAGAATGAAAATTGAATAAAGAGAAAAGCAAGATCATCATCGCGGTGGTAGTCATATCACTTTTTTTGGCGATCGCATATTTTGGTATGGGCGATTCTGTCAAGGGTGTTCGTGATATGCGTTACGGAATCGATATACGAGGCGGAGTTGAGGCAGTATTCCAGCCAAATATTGATGGAAAGCCAACGGAAGAGGAACTCGAAGAAGCAAGAAACGTCATGGAGACGCGTCTTGATAATGAGAATATTGATGACAGAGAAGTCACGATAGACAAGAACAATGGATTCATAATAGTTCGTTTTCCATGGAAATCGGATGAAAAGAATTATGATCCTGAAGATGCAATATCTGAACTTGGAAATATGGCGGAACTGAAATTCGAAGATCCGAATGGCAATGTAATGGTCAGAGGCAAGGACATTGCAACAAGTTCGCCTGAGAAACAGGAAGAAAACGGCATATCACAGTATGTCGTAGAGCTTTCATTTACCAAGGAAGGTGCACAGAATTTTGAGGATGCGACGGAGAAGCTTGTCGGTCAGAACATGGGCATATACATGGATGACGAGCTTATCTCAAACCCGACTGTTCAGCAGAAGATCGAAGGCGGGCAGGCAGTAATAACCGGGATGAAAGATTACGAAGAAGCGAAAAAACTCTCAGATCAGATCAATTCGGGTGCGCTTCCTTTTTCAATGAAGACGACAAATTTCAGTACGATTAGTCCTACCCTTGGACAAAATGCACTTAAAGTTATGATAAACGCCGGAGTCATCGCGTTTATGGCGGTATGTCTGTTTATGCTGGTGTTCTACAGACTTCCGGGTTTTGTTGCGTGTCTGACGCTGCTTCTGCAGATGACGCT
>OBMA010002133.1_pt1 | contig 11681 bp, 6 predicted proteins | sample 1539141 | NCBI WGS metagenome assembly OBMA01 (sample SAMEA3991484, study PRJEB22521) | metagenome | biome: anthropogenic terrestrial biome; feature: sewage plant; material: raw primary sludge | place: Sweden | collected 2012-09-26 | reverse complement strand
TTTCAAGTAGTGACATACAAAATATCCCAACAAGTGGAAAAGTTGTAATCATCGCAAATCATCCATTAGGTGGGCTTGATGCATTATGTTTATTAAGACTTATTAGTCAAGTAAGACAAGATGTGAAAATTGTAGCAAATGATTTTTTAGCAGGATTTGAAGCTTTAAACTCTTTATTAATTCCAATTGATAACTACAAACTTAGACAATCTAAAAATGATATAAAAAAGATTTATGAAGCTTTAAACAATGAAGAAGCAGTGATAATTTTCCCAGCAGGTGAAGTAAGCCGAGCAAGTACAAAAGGAATAAAAGACCCAAGTTGGAATAAAGGATTTTTAAATTTTGCACAAAATACAAATGCACCAATTTTACCAATATTTTTAGATGCAAAAAACTCTAAAACTTTTTATACAATTTCACTTTTAAATAAAACATTCTCAACACTACTACTTTCACATGAGATGTTTAAGAAAAAATCAAAAAGAATAAATATCAAAATTGGTCAAATTATTCCAAATGAAAATATTGTTCCAAAAGGAATTGATAAAAAATTCTTAGTAAATTTATACAGAAAACATCTTTACTCTTTAAAAAAAGGGAAAAAATCTTTTTTTCAAACTCAAAGTGCAATAGCACATCCAGTTAACAGAATTGATTTATTAAATGAATTAAGAAAATCAAAATTAATTGGTCAAACAAATGATGGAAAAAAAATCTATTTATATGACTACACAGAAGACTCTATTGTTTTAAAAGAGTTAGGAAGATTAAGGGAAATCTCTTTTAGAAAAGTTGGAGAGGGTGTAAATAAAAAAAGAGATACTGATAAGTATGATATTTACTACCAACACATTATTTTATGGGATGAAAATGAACTTGAAATTGTAGGTTCATATAGAATTGGAAACTCAAACTTTATCTTCAAAGAGATTGGAGTAAAAGGTTTTTATTCAAATACTCTGTTTAAATATGAAGAAGAATTCTCTCCATATTTAAGAAACTCTATTGAACTTGGAAGAAGTTTTGTTCAACCAAAATATTGGGGAACAAGAGCGTTAGATTATCTTTGGTTTGGAATTGGAGCTTATTTAAAAAACAATCCAAATATTGAATATATGTTTGGGCCAGTTAGTCTTAGTGCATCATTTCCAACTATTGCAAAAGATATGATTATCTTCTATTATAGTCACTATTATGGGAATAAAGAAATTTTAATTGAAGCAAAAACGCCATATCAATACTCAAATAATATTAATGACATTAAAGAACTTTTTGATTTAAATGACAAGAAAAAAGATTTTAAATTTTTGAAATCAACATTAGCAAATATTGGAATTAGTATTCCAACTTTATATAAACAATATAGTGAAATTGCAGAAGATGGAGGAGTAAAATTCTTAGATTTTAATGTTGACCATAGTTTTGGAGATTGTATTGATGGATTTATTTTAGTTGAAGTTGAAAAAATTAAAGAGAGTGCAAGACAAAGATATATTGATAAAGAGTAGAAAACTCCAGCTGACTTCATCACTTTTGTATAAAGAACATAAAATAAAATTCTATGAACCTTATTGTTAAGACATTTTAAATTGTCAGCTGTATTTACATAATAACTGAGATTGTTTTACATTTTCAAACAAACCACAGCAATGAAATAAATTTAACTAAAAATTTAAAATATTATTAATATTAAACTTTGGTGCCTCGAATGTTCAAGTAACTAAATTACGATAAACAAACTGATATGTTACACACATTTATTTAGAAGATTTAATATGAAAATCTTTTAGATTTTCATATTAATATTTATTTATTTCGAAGATTCTATCTAGTGTAGAGATTGCTAAATATTTATCAAAATAGGCTCTGTTGTAACCCTGTTTTGCTTGTGTTAATAAATAGTTTGCATCAGTTAAATCTGTAGTTGTAGAGATTCCTTCATTAAATCTATTTTTTACTATTTCATAATTTTCTTGTGCTTGTAAAAGTGCTAATCTTGAAGTCTCTAAATTATCCGTTGCAACTTCAAGATTTGATTTTGCATTTTCAAATTGAAGATTTATTTCATGAATAGTTTTATTTAAAAGTGAATTTACACTTAGATATCTTTTTTTATACATTTCACTTTGAGCCATATCAGCCCCACCATTATATAAATTCCAAGTTGCATTTACTTTTGCAATATTTTGATTATCTTCTTTATTTTGTGGTCTATCATTTGTAAGCCCATCATAATATTCATTATGAGAAACAGATGCGTTTATTTTTGGATAGTAACCTGCATTTGCTGATTTTTCTAACTCTCTTATAGATTTTAGATTCATACTCAATGCTTGAATTTCACTTCTATTTTCAAGTTGTTTTCCATCATAATTTGAAGCAACTAAACTTTTCTCATCAAGGTTTTCAATCTTTTCGTTTGATAAGTCAATTCCACCTAAAATATTTGATAATTTATGTTTTGCAACTTTTAAATCACCTTGAGCTTTTACTACATTTTGTTTTGCATTTGACATATTTACTTGAACTTGAAGTAAATCATTTTTTGCAATTAATCCTTGCTCAAATCTATTTTTAGAGTTTTCATATTGCTCTTGAAATAGTGAATATGCACTTTTGTATGTTTCAAGTGCATTTAACTTATCAAGATAGTTTATATATGTCGTTTTTGTACCTAAAACAATATCTTGTTTTGTTGCATCTAAAGAGTATTGTGAAGATTCTGATAAATAGTTTGCAGAATCTTTTAAAGCCATATCTTTAAATCCATTAAATAGATTATAAGATAGTGTCACACTTGCAACCCCATCATCTGATTCAAATCCACTATTTGGCTCATCTGTATTTGTGTATGTGTAACCAGTATCTAGTTTTGGTAAAAAACCTGCTTGATTTATTTTTGCATTTTCTAAACTTTCAAGGTAATCATAGTTTTTACCTTGAATATCAAAATTATTTTTTAAAGCTATATTTACTGCTTCATCTAAATTTAAAGCATTTGCATTAACAGCTAAAAAAGCTGTTAATGATAGAGCTATCAATTTTATTTTTCTCATAAATTCTCCTTTTATGCTTTACTTAAATCAATAGTTTCAACACTTTTTCCCCTTGAAACTCTTTGCTCAAGTTTGATAAAGAACATTAGAAGTGCTGGTGTAACAAAAATTGTAAATACAGTTGAAAGTGCAAGACCACCAGTAATAACAGAACCTAAACCTCGATAAAATTCACTTCCAGGCCCTGGAACTAATACTAGTGGTAACATACCAAACACTGAAGTTAATGAACTCATATAAATTGGTCTAATTCTTGTTTTTGTAGCTTCAACTACTGCTCGTTTATGTTCATATCCCTCTTCTCTAATTAAATTTAAAGCTTGATGAACAATTAAAATTGCATTATTTACAACAATACCTACAAGAATAATAAATCCAAGCATTGTTAAAACATCAAGTGGTTGAGGCTCGATAAACTTATCAGTTAATGCAAGTCCTATAAATCCACCAGCAGTTGCCAAAGGAACTGTAAACATAATAACAATTGGATATAAGAAATTACCAAATAGTGCTGCCATTAAAAGATAAACAATAACTAAAGCTAAAACAAAGTTCATACTTAAAAGAGCAATTGTTTCAGTTAATTTATCAGCCGTTCCACTAATTCCAATTTCTACACTATTAGAAATTTTTCCACCTTTTTCCATACCATCAATTGTTTTTCCTAAAATATCCATTGTCTCTTGAATAGTCATATTAGGTGGAGGTGTAACTTGTAGTGTAATTGTTCTTTTTCCATTTAAGTGTCTAATCTCACTAATACCTGTTGTTGGCTGACTATTTGCAAGTGATGAAACAGGAACTAAAGCACCATTTGGAACAACTACTTGTGAAGCTAAAATATCTTCAGGAGTTTTAATTTGTTCATCATTTGCTTTTAAAACTAAATCAATTTTCTTTTTACCATCTTGTTCAAAATCAGAGATTTTTCTTCCACTCATTAAAACATCAACCATAACACCTAAATCACTAGAACTTAGACTTAAAGCCTTTAGTGCATCTTGATTTGGTTTAATTCTAACTTCTGGATATAAAAGTTCTATTGATGGTACTGGTCTTACTTGTGAACCTGCGATTGCTCCCCTACTTGCCATAAATAACTGCATACCAACATTTGCAATATCTTCTATTTTTTCACCACTAATATCAATATTTACAGTTTTACCCTCACCAATTCCTTTTTCAAAAACTCCTGATTGTAAAGATACTCCAAACACAGAAGGAAGTGAGTTTACAATTGGTCTAAAAAATGGAATTAACTCTCTTGCACGACTCTCATGAATTGAAGTTCCACCAAAAAGGTTAAAATCTCCAAAAGATACGAAAAATGCTCTTCCTATTCCTGGAACTCCATCCACATCTTTATTTATATTTGGCTCAATTCTTTTCATCAAATACGCACCCATATTGTATCTTTCCTCATAAGAAAGCCCAGGAGGTGTAACCAAAATATTAAAAACTAAGTTTTTATTACCTTGTGGTAAATAGTCCATCTTTGGGAACAGTGCCCAAATAGTCAATACTGAAAATAGTGCTAAACTACCTATTGTAATAACTTTTGTAGCAATTGATTTTAAAGACCAATTTACTATTCCCATAAATAAATTTACAAATTTATTTCCAAATCTAGTAAGTCCAGTTTCACCCCTTGGCTCTTTTCCAGAAAGTCCAGCAAACTTTTTCCATAACATAGGAATTACTGAAATAGAAACAAATAAAGAGAAAGTAACCGATGCAACAACAGCAATAGCTATATCTTTAAATAGTTGTCCAGCTTCATCTTCAAGGAAAATTATTGGTAAAAATACTGCCATTGTTGTAGATGAACTGGCAATTAATGCTCCCCAAACTTCACTTGTCCCTTTATATGCAGCATCTGCAATACTCATTCCCTCTTTTCTGTGTCTATCTATATTTTCAAGTACAACAATTGCACTATCTACTAACATACCAACAGCAAAAGAGATTCCAGCAAGTGAAATAGTATTTAAACTTCTTCCCATTGCTGAAAGAATTATAAATGTTCCAATTACAGATATTGGAATTGCTATACTAACAACAGCAGTTGGAGAAATTGCCCTTAAAAATAGAATTAAGACAATAACAGCTAAAGCCCCACCAGCAATAATATTTTGTTTAACTAAATCAACAGAACCTACGATATATGGTCTTTGGTCATATAACCATTTCATAGTTAAGCCCTCTTTTTTAAGGACTGTTTCATTTAATTTTTTTACTACTGCTTCAACTTCATTTGTAAGTTGTACAATATTTGCATCGCTACTTGGTTGTACCCCTAAAAATATTCCATCTTTTCCTAAGAACATTGCAACAGTACTAGGCGTTGCATATCCAAAATCAACATCAGCAACATCACCAACAGTAACTCTTTGTTCTCTATTTGAAACAAGAATAATATCTTTTATCTCTTGTGGAGTTGAGAATTTATGAACAGTTCTAATTCTGTAAGCACGTCTTCCCATATTTTGAGTACCTGCTGATACGTCAACATTCTCTTTTTGTAAAATATTTATTACTTGAGGAATTGTAAGATTATAAGAGGCAAGTTTATTGATGTCAAGATTGATTTGCATCTCTTGCTCACGTCCGCCTCCTCCCATTGTTCCAGCAACTCCATCAACTCTTCTAATAACTGGTTTTATCTCATCATCAAAAAATGTTTTGTACTCATCAATATGTCTTTTGTTATCTTCTAAAGTTTGTAACATCATCCAAATTACTGGACTTGCAGTTGCAGTTTCAATCACTGGTTCATCAACATTATCAGGATATGAACTAACTTCATTTAATTTATTAGATACATCTTGAAGTGCTGCTCTTAAATCAGTTCCTAATTTAAAAGTAAGTTTAACTTCCCCAACATTATCTTTTGAAGATGATTCATATTCAACTAAGTTATTTAAACTTTTAAGTGCATCTTCTTGCTCTTCAATAATTTCTCTCTCAATTTCATAAGGAGTTGCACCATTCCATCTAGTTGTTACTTTAATCTCTGGTTTTGTTACATTTGGAGTTAATTGATAGGGTAAATTACCCAAAGAAATAAATCCAAATAAAACCACGATTAATACTGAAACGATAATAGTTACAGGATTTTTAATCGAAAATTTTATTAAATCCATAATTTTTCCTATTTATTTATAATTTTTACAGGCATATCAGGGAAAACTCTTTCATTTCCTTTTGTAACTAACTGCATACCTTCAACTAAACCTTGTCCACTAATAGCAGCTTCCATACCAAAATATGTAATAACTTTTACTGGAATCATCACAGCTTTTTCTTCTACAACTGCAAAAACAACATCCATATTAAATCTTTTAATTACTGCATCTCTATTTATAATTAGTGCTTCACTTTTTGTCTCTTTTGCAAAACTAATTTTTGCACTTGCACCATCAAAAACAAAAGTATCAATAGAAGCTGCTTTAAATCTTACAGGAAAAGTACGTGTAAGTTTATCTCCACTTGGAATTGCTGCAAAAAGTTTTGCTTTTATAGTTTTTTCTGCAACTTCTACATCATACTCTTCTCCAATTTTAAGACCATTTATAAATGAAATTGGAAGGTTAAAAGTGATTTCTAAATCTTCCGTATTTACAATAGTTGCAACTGGATTTCCAGTATTCAACCACTCATTTAAATTTACATTTTTCTCTACAATTACACCTGAATATGGAGCTTTGATAACTTTTTTTGATTTTTGAATAGTAAATTCATTTAATTTAGCTTTTGCAGATATTAAATTCTCATTTGCCACATCATATTCAACTTTTGCATCATCAAATACTTTTTGAGCAATTGATTTTTTCTCTAATAAAGCACTATATCTTTCAAAATTTTTCTTTGCATTTTTTAGTTGCACTTCATACATATTAACAGCAGATTGTGAAGCTTTTATTTGTGCATCTAAAATATCAGAATCAATTTGAACTAAAATCTCATCTTTTTTTACTTTTTGTCCAACTTCAAAATTTATATTTTTTGCAACACCCGAACTCTCACTTGCAATTTTTGATTTTTTATCAAAATTTACAGTTCCAACAAACTCTTGTAAATCATTTATTTCTTGTTTTTTTAATGTCTGAACTTCAACAAGTGACGCTTGTGGTGCTTGTGATGCTTCAATTAAATTTGCCATTGTAAAAAATACAAAAAATATAACTAGACCATACTTTTTTAACATCTTTTTTCCTTATTAGTTTTTTACTTCAATCAAATCAAAAATAGAATTTATAAACAAATTACACGCTGCTACTGAATCAAATCCATCTTGTGTCATTTTAATAAGAGCTACACCTTTTTCAAAAATCATTAAACCATCAATTAAATTCATTGCTTGAGGAATTAGTTCATTTTTTTCAATTCCCTCTTTTATGATTTTACTTAATTGTTCATTGAAAAATGTGTGACAACTACTATTAAACTTTCTCATTTCACTATTTTCATCACTTAATACAATAGAAAGATACTCTTTGTAACCGTTAAAATGTTTTAGATTTTCTATACTGTCATCAATTACAAATTTAAAAAAATGAAATACTTTTTCTTTTGTAGTTTTTGCGTCTTTGATAGTCTCTAAAAATTCATTATGATATTGTTCAATATGTATATTTATAATTTCAAAAACAATATCATCTTTATTTTCGAAATATTCATAAATAGTACCTTTTCCAATACCAGCAGTAATTGCAACTTGTGCAACTGTAAGTTTTCTTATACCTATTTCATGGATTAAGTTACTACAAGATAGAGCTATTTCTCTTCTTTTTTGTTCTTTATCTACAATTTTTGGCAAGATTTTCCTTTGATTAAATATTTTTGACTGACCGTCGGTCAAGAATAAGATATTATAAGAATTTGACTTAAAACTATTTTAAAATGACCAATGGTCAATTTAAAATAATAATATTTTCATGAAGAACAACTAAGTTTTATATTTGCAAATTTCATTGGAGTTGGTTGTGCGTACTTTTCAAATTTTGGGTGTTCATCAAATGGATTTTGTGCTATTTCTAAAAGTTCATTTACTAAAGTATAATCACCCTCATCTGCTTTTTCAATAGCATCTTGAAGCATATAGTTTTTTAATATATATTTTGGATTTACTTTTTTCATAATTTCAAGTCTACTTTCAAATCCATCACTTTGTTCTTCACACACTTTTTTATAAGATTCAAACCATTGTTTTAATGGCTCTTGAAACACTGCAATATCAAGAATAGAAGATAAATCATCAAAAGATTTTAGATTTGTTAATCTGTAAAAAAATACATTATAATCCATTTTTGAAGATTCTAAACTACCTAATAATTCAAGTATTAAGTTGAAATTTGAATCTCCACTTTTACTAGCATCATGTCCTAATCTTTTGTTTATAAGTTCTAGGTAGATTTTTTGATGTTGTGTTAAAAATGTTTTCATATACTCTTTTAGCTTGTTTTCATCACATATCTGATTTAAAGCATTTGCTAAAACTAAAAGATTCCATCTAGCAACAAAAGGCTGATTATTGTATGAGTATCTTCCTTCTACATCTGTATGATTACAAATAGAGTTTTTCTCAAAATAATCCATAAATGCATAAGGCCCATAATCAATAGTAAGACCTGCAATTGAGAAATTATCAGTATTCATAACACCGTGTTGAAAACCATAAACTTGCCAAAAAGCAAGTAAATTTGCTGTTTTATCAACTAAACTATAAAACATCTTTTCATATCTATTTTCAACACCTATTAATTCAGGATAGTTCTCTTTTATCACATATTCACAAAGTTGAGTCAGATTTTCTTTTGCATTTTTTGTTCTAGCAAAAAACTCAAAAGTCCCTACTCTAATCCATGATGGCGACATTCGAAGAACTACTGCACATGACTCTTCATTCCACTCTCTATGAGCAAATGTATCTGAATCAATAATAGCCAAAGCCCTCGTAGTTGGAATTCCTAAAAAATGCATCGCTTCACTCATAAGATACTCTCTAATACTAGAACGTAAAACTGCTTTCCCATCCCCACTTCTTGAATATTTTGTAAGTCCTGAACCTTTTGTTTGAAGATGCCAACCATTTATGCTTCCAAGATTTATAGCCCTTCCATCTCCTAATTGTGGTACAAAATAGCCAAACTGATGACCTGCATAAACCATACTATATGGAACACTTCCATTTAATACTTTTTCTCCATTCATAAACTCTAAGAACTCTTGTGTTTCACAACTTTGATAATCTAAACCTATCAAGTCACAGGCTTTTTTGTTGAAAGATACTAATTTTGGATTTTTTAGTGGTGTAGCTTTTAGTTTTTGGTATAAGTTTTCATCAAACAAGAAGTAATCAACCTCAAGTTTTAATTCATCTAATTTCATAGTTTATTCTCTTTTTTTAATAATATATTCAAATCTAATTGAACTATATCAAAAGAAAATATAAAATAGGATAAATTTTATCCTATTTAAACATCTTTACAAAATCTTCCTTTTTTATTGTATGGCAATTTTTTTTCTTGTTTTATATTATGCTCGATATCTTTTAAAAGATTTTTACTTACTTTTATTTCGTTACCATAATATTCATATTGTTGCCAAACATCTATTGCTTTTTCTGCATATTCTTTTGCTTTTAAACACTCTTTTAAATTAATATAAATTATTGAAATATTTGCATAACTTGATGCTATTTCAGGATGTTTATTTCCTAAAATATCTTCTCTTATTTCTATAGCTTTTTGTTGGTAAATTAATGCTTTTTTTAATTCTCCCATATCTTGATAAAGTACAGAAATATTATTATAACTTGTAGCTAAATCTGGATGATTAGATTCAAAAATATTTTCTTCTATTTGAATAGCCTTTTTTACATATTCTAATGATTTGTGAAAATCTTTTATATTTCGGTAAATTATAGAAATATTATTATAACCCATAGCCAAATAACAATTACTATTCTGAATATTTTCCAATATTTTTATAGCCATTTTTGAATATTCTAAGGCTTTTTGATAATTATATATATCCATATACATTGTTGCTAAATTATTATAACTTGAAGCTAATTCTGAATCGTTTTTATCTAAAAATTTCTCTTTTATTTCAATCGATTTTTTTTGATATATTAACGCTTTTTGAAAATCTTTTATATTTTGGTAAAGTATAGAAATATTATTATATGTAACAGCAAGAGATAAATCATCTTCCTCAATTTTTAGAGTTTTTTCTAAGTATTCTAATGCTTTTTCATATTTTCCAATATCTTTAAAAATTGTTGAAATTTGATCATATAAGTTCAATTTCTCATCATCAGAACTAGCATTTTCAAGTTTTGAAAGTAATCTTTCTAATTCTTCTTTTTTACTTTCACTAGTTAACCCACCTAAAGAACTATATGAACTACTTGAAATTTCTTTTAATTGTAAATTATTATCATTAGATACTGATTCTATTTCAAAAATTGCATTTTTAAATTCAAATAAATCAGGAATATATTCTATTGAATTTTGAAAAAACTTGTCTTTAAAATTTGAATTTACAAAACATATAAGATTTATATTTTTTGAAGCAATTTTATCTCTTCTTTGATTGAATCCATTATACAAATCTGCATTTTCTAAAACTTCAAAAAAATCATCTATAAAAATAAAACTTTTATCATTTTCATAAAGTATAGAAGCAATATCTTGGTAACTATTATTTTTCAATTCAAGAGTTATTTTATCTGAATAAGTAAATTTTTCACAAATATAATTTTTTATTTCTTCTCTAAGATTTTCATTTGGATAAAAAATAAAAATAAATCTAAATCTTTCAGTATTTAAGACTTTTTTTAGTTTTTTTTGTAACTCTTCAAATTTTAACTCTTCACTCAAAATTAATCCTTAAATTAGATTAGTAAAGTTTTCATTATCTAATAAAATAGGATTTATCTGTTTTTCAAGTCCATCATCATACTCTAAAACTATTTTCTTAACTAAAAGAGTAGCTAACTCAGGACTAAATGGTATTGGTTTATTTTCTTTAATTTCTTTTAGCAATAAAATCTCTTTTTCATTAAGATACTTAATCATCTCTTCACTAATTGATTTTTGTGTATCCTTAACACTCTTTAAATCTATAATTTCTTCATTTGCTTCAATATAAGCATTTGATATTATCTTTAAAGTTTCTCTTGGAGAACCTGCACCATAAGAAATGATTTTTTCAACTGTCTGTTCATTATCAAAAAGATTTTTATCTATTCTTTTATATATGAAATCCTTAAATCTTTCTTTTGATTCATCATCTAAAGTAATTAAAGGAAATGATATGTGTTTTGCAAACTCTTTTAATCTCCCAACTTCTGAAAAAAGTTCTATTGGTAAGGTAATAATCATATTTGCTTTAATCTCAACAAATTTGTTTGAATTATCAATAAGTATTTTTTTTCTATCTTCTAAACTACCTATTTTTTCAAAACCATCTATTATAAAAAGTAAATCTTTTGATATATGATTATCTAGTAAATATTTTTTAATATCTAAAATAAATTCATTAAATTTTAAACTAAAATCAGAAAATTTATTTTTAAATACTGTTCTAATAGTCTCTTTTGTACTATTTGAACCA
>OBMA010002129.1_pt1 | contig 11696 bp, 8 predicted proteins | sample 1539141 | NCBI WGS metagenome assembly OBMA01 (sample SAMEA3991484, study PRJEB22521) | metagenome | biome: anthropogenic terrestrial biome; feature: sewage plant; material: raw primary sludge | place: Sweden | collected 2012-09-26 | reverse complement strand
GCCTATTTTTTGTAGATAAACTCATTGACATGGGTGCTCAAATCATCTTATGCGACCCGCATAGAGCTACAATTATTGGATTGGGAGAAAATTTTAGGTTACGCAAGGCGGTAATGAGTTCGCCTGATATTCGTGCTGGTATAGCCTTGCTAATAGCAGCAATGAGTGCCGAAGGAACAAGCGTAATACACAATATTGAACAAATAGACAGAGGATACGAGGATATAGAATTACGCATCAACCAGTTAGGTGGTAAAATAAAAAGAGAAGCATAAAGCTTCTCTTTTTATTTTCAGACAATTGAGTGCTGTTATTTTAAAGCAGCAATGACATTGTCGTAATTAGGTTCGGTGGTAATTTCTGGAACCATCTCTGTATACGTAACCACTCCTTGTGGATTAATAACTACGATAGCACGTGCCATTAAACCTTTTAAGGCTCCATCTTGTACTAACACGCCATACGTTGTAGCAAACTCAGGATTACGATAATCGGATAAAGTAACCACATTCTCAATGCCTTCTGTTGTACAAAAACGATTGTGTGCAAAAGGTAAATCTTTGGTGATGTACAACACCACTGTATTCGCTAATTGCGACAAGGTGGTGTTAAATTTGCGTGCAGTAGCTGCACATACAGACGTATCCAAACTGGGATTGATACTCAAAACTACATTCTTTCCTTTGTAATCTGCTAACGAAACATCTGCTAAGCCTGTATTCACTAAGGTAAAATTAGGTGCTACTGAACCTACTTTAGGTAAATCTCCATTGGTATTTACCTCTCCGCCTTTAAAAAGTATTTTTGCCATATAATATAGTTATTTAAATTAAACAAACGCAATGTACGTCTTTTTTCTAATAGAAATTCTAAAATCAAAGTATTTTTTGCTTTTTTTTAATAAAAAAGAGAATATTTGACAGTTAATACATAAAAAAAGAACTTACATTTGTAAATTACTTTAAGCTAAAAAAATAATGCGTAATGCTTTCTTTTTCGTTTTGGTCATAATACTCTTTTCTTCATGTGAAGAATGGAATATAAAAACCTATAACGTTCCGTCTGAATTTCAACCTTATGTAGATAAGTTTAAAACAGACGCCAAAAAATATGGATATAATTTTGATGACAAAGGACTAATTGTACGTTTTGCTGATTTAGACAACAATATTGCAGGCTTAGCTTATTACAAAAGAAATCCAATTTTAATTGAAATTGATAGAGAATACTGGGCATCGGCTAGTAATACAAAGAATGCACATGATATTAAAGAAAACCTACTGTTTCATGAATTAGGGCATGGATTTTTGCAACGTATGCACGATAATACTGTATTAGCAAATGGAGATTGGAAAACAATTATGTGTGGCGATAAACTCCCAAACGACAGAGCCTCTAACATCAATTATAGAGGTTTTAGAAAAGCATACTATATCGAAGAACTATTTACTCGCACCAACGATACGCCAGCATGGAGTACACTCATCCCTCAATTTGATAATATCGACGAAAACGTCGTTCTACAACAAGATTTTTCTAGTGGTTCAGATTGGACAATAGGCTCCAATAGTTTATACGAAAGTTCCATTGAAAATGGAGCATATACATTTACCACCAAAACTTCTCAGGCTTTTTATGTATTAAACAAAGGTACTCTGAATACAAGCAATGATTTTTACATAGAGGTTCGACTCAAAGCATCAGCAGGTCTTGATGACTCATTTGGACTTGTTTGTGGCTCATTTAACGATGGGAATACGCCAACTTCTCTTCATTATTTTTACCAAAAAGGAAATAATCATATGTATATAGGAGAGTCCGAATGTTTAGGTCCATTTATTGATTTATATACAGAAATTTTACATCCTAACGAATTCAACACATTTGCTATACGTAAATACAATAATATGTTGTACTATTATATCAACGACACCTTTATCTATCACAACGATTTAGATGAGATTATTACCATGTATGGCTCACAAATTGGGTTTAAAATTCCTGGCAATAGCACCCTATATGTTGATTATGCAGAGGTCAGAGAAAATAGCACTGGGTTGAAAAAACGAAATACTACCGAACTTAGTGTGGAAAAAGCAACGGAGAAAAAAGTCATTCATTGGAATAAGTAACAGGCTACTTCAATAACCCATGAAACAACACACGAACGATATCTTCCCTGCTATCGTTTATTCTATCAGCTACAGACTGTTTCATATAGGGTAGCTCTAATCCTCTAATTGCATTCAATACTAAAAAAGCAGCAAAATCAATACTTCTAACATAAAAGATTCCAGCATCAACACCTTCTTTAAGAATTTTCTTTAGTAATTCATGTTCTTTGATTTCCATTTTTTTACGTACCATTTCCACCGTTTTATAATCACTAAAAAAATCAGCTCTCAGTGTACCGTTATTTTTAACAACCTCTCTGGTTTTATCTAATCGTGTATAGATATAATCAATCAATTTATTTTGAGGAGGTTCGGCAGAATTTGCTACTAACTCCAAAGCATCCAGCAATTTATACATTTCCTGTTCTACTACTGCATAATAAACATCTTCCTTGCTTTTAAAATAAACGTATAAGGTTCGCCTTCCCCGTTTAGCCGCTTTAGCAATATCATTCATAGTAGTATTCGTAAAACCAACTTTAGCAAACAATTGCCTGGCAACCTCTAACAATAACTCCCTAGTTGACGTAATGGTTGTATGTATAACTCTAGTTCTACTCATTGCACAATAATGTTACTTTGTGCAAAAATAAGGGAGTTATTTCAATTTATCAAATAATTAAGCATTTTTTTTATTATTCCTCCAAAAACGTAAAAAATATATCGTACTTTTGCATATATAGCATATGATACATCTAGTAACACACTACATACATACACACAAATTACTCTCTCCTGCAGCTACCGTTATAGTTGGGGTAAGTGGGGGAGCCGATTCTATGGCATTACTCTATATTCTCAAAGAAATCGGATACAATTGTGTGGTGGCTCATTGTAATTTTACATTACGCCAAAAGGAGTCGGATGCAGATGAAAGTTTTGTTGTTGATTATTGTCGCACCAATAATTTACCCTGTTTAGTCAAACACTTTGACACAAAAAAACATGCTCAAGACAATAAAATTTCTATTGAAATGGCAGCGAGAGAACTTCGCTACGGCTGGTTTGAAACTCTTCGATTACACTATCAAGCCGAAGCCATTGCAATAGCTCATCACTTCAATGATTCTATTGAAACCATTCTCATAAACTTAATCAATGGAACAGGTATAAATGGATTAACAGGTATCAAGCCCATAAATGGACATATTATTCGTCCTTTATTATGCGTTAATAGAAAAGAGATTGAAGATTTTTTACAGAAAAAACACTTGCATTTTATTACTGACTCAAGTAATGTAGAAAATATATATACTCGCAATAAAATAAGAAACATTCTTATTCCCCAAATAGAAGAGATAAACCCTTCTTTTATAAACACAATGCAGGGCACTATCCACAATTTAACAACATCTGCTACTATTTATAATAGCTACATTGAGTTGAAGCTAAAAGATATTATTGAATCAAGCTCAAATAATCAAGTTAAAATCTCTATAAATCAGTTACTAAAAGAAGAACATGCAGACACTGTGCTATATGAAGCTCTCAAAACGTATAATTTTTCACCTAAACTATGTGCATCAATACTCAATAATGTAGCAAATAGCGGAAAAGAGTACCTGTCACCAACACATAAACTCCTCATAGACAGAGATTTTATTTTTTTAACTCCCATTAAAGAAAAGAATGATACACATACCTATTATATCCAACAGTCTGATTCATCAATAGAATTTCCTATCAAACTGAATATAAACATCTTACGAAACGATGCGAGTTTTCATTTATCCAAAAAGTCAACCTGTGCTTGCATTGATTATTCTTTGCTAAAATTTCCTCTTACAATTAGGAGATGGAAAAAAGGGGAGCGATTTTATCCTTTAGGAATGAAACAAAGTAAAAAAGTAAGCGATTTTTTTGTTGACAACAAAATACCTACATGGGAAAAAGAAAAATGTTGGATAATCGAATCAAACGGAAATATTGTATGGATAATTGGGTATAGACTTGATGACAGATACAAGGTAACTACCTCAACCTCACTTATATTTAAAATATCTGTAAAAGAATAAAGGGTTTAACATAATTCTCCACACATACCATCTGCAGTTTCTATTTCTATTGTTGCATGACTAATTAAATGTGCTGCCAAGATTTTCTTTAACTCTTGCTTACTAATTTCCATTGTTTCTAAATTACGTAACACAACATGCACAGTCAAAGCAGTTTCAGTTGTACTTATTGCCCAAATATGCAAATGATGAATACTTTCCACAGCTGGATGTTGAAGAATCACCGATTTAATTTCTTCTATATCTACGCTAGACGGAACTCCATCTAAAGATAAGCGGATGCTATCACGCAATAAATTCCACGTTGAAAATAAAATAACAACAGCTATCAGCAAACCTATTATAGGATCAAGAAAATTCCATCCAGTGAATAGAATGGTGATCCCCGAAACGACAACCCCAACAGATACAATAGCATCCGCCATCATATGCAAATAAGCTCCCTTTACATTCAAATCTTTTTCCTTATCGCGAATAAAAAGAAAAGCTGTTGCTAAATTAATAACAACCCCTACTCCAGCAACCCAGGCAATCACACCTCCTTCTACAGGACTTGGATAATAAAATTTTGAAATGCTTTTAACAATAATAACTCCCACCGTAAACAACAAAATTATAGCATTCGTAAGTGCCACGAGTATGGTGCTTTTTTTAAAACCATATGTATAGTTTGTTTTTGTTGACACCTTTGCCAATTTAAATGCCAACCAAGCTAACAACAAACTAGCCACATCTCCCAAATTATGTGCTGCATCTGATATTAATCCTATTGAATTATAGATAAAACCAGTGGCAAATTCAGCAACTACAAATAATACATTCAGCACAATGGCAAAAAAGAAAGCTTTCCCTAGCGAAAAAGAAGACTCTACTATTGGTGAATGATGATGGTGGTGGTGAGACATACTATTGTAATGTTATGATTGAGCTATTTAGCACTCCAATAACAACGCTTTGGAGACACGATATGCCCAGCATCTTTTAATGTCTTCATTGCCTTATCTACTTCTTTCTTATCTAAACCAGATAATTCTACTACTTTTGTTGCATTTACAGGTTCTGATGCTTTTTTTATCACATCTAATACTTTTGCTACTGAATCCATATTCTATCTATTTTTAAATTAATAAATAATCAAAATTACAAAAATATATGTAGTAGCTATGTTTATTTTTAGATATTTTAATAAAAAAGGAGAGTATATGTTTTTTACTCCATATACTCTCCTTGCATTTTACAATCATTTCTCTAGTTACTCAACATTCCATTGTTGATTTGCCATACGTTTATATGAATTATAACGCCATTTAGCATTATTTTCAGCAGCCTCAAATAGTTCTTTTGCTTCCTGAGGGAATTGTTTCAACAATGATGTGTAACGAACCTCTCCTTTTAAGAAATCTTGGAATTTGCTCCAATCTGGTTCTTTAGAATCTAATTGCATTGGGTTTTTGCCCTCAAGTTCCATATCTGGATTATATCGATATAAGTGCCAGTAACCACATTCAACAGCACGTTTTTGCTCTTCTTGAGCTTTGCCCATACCTGCAGCAATACCGTGACTAATACATGGAGAATACGCAATTACAAGAGATGGTCCATCATATGCCTCTGCCTCTCTAATAGCTTTCAAGGTTTGTGCCTGATTAGCTCCCATGGCTACTTGTGCTACATACACATAACCATAAGTGGCTGCTATTAAACCTAAATCTTTTTTACGTACTTTTTTACCTGATGCAGCAAATTTAGCTACCGCTCCAACTGGAGTTGATTTAGAAGCTTGTCCACCAGTATTAGAGTAAATTTCGGTATCAAGCACCAAAATGTTAACATTTTTTCCTGATGCAATCACGTGATCTAATCCACCAAAACCGATATCGTAAGCCCAACCATCACCACCTATAATCCATTGCGATTGTTTAACTAAATACTGTGTCATTGTAGCAATTTGTTGACAATGAGAACATGTACTTGCTTTAACTAATGGAGTTATTTGTTTTTGTAATTCTTTAGACTTTTGTTCATCTAATCTATTTTCAAGCCATTCTTTAAATAAATCTTTAATTTCATTTGGACAACAATCGCTAGCTATCGCTTCATTCATAATACGTACGATGCGTGCACGCATATGTTCTTCTGCAAACACCATACCTAAACCAAATTCAGCATTATCTTCAAACAATGAATTTGCCCATGCTGGACCTCTTCCTTCTGGTGTTGTTGTATAAGGAGTAGAAGGCGCTGATGCAGAATAAATAGAGCTACAACCTGTAGCATTTGCCACCATTTGTCTTTCTCCATACAATTGTGTTACCAATTTTACATAAGGAGTTTCGCCACAACCAGCACAAGCTCCAGATGATTCAAATAAAGGAGTTGCTAATTGTGAATTCTTTACGTTGGCTTTTACATCCACCAAATGTTGTTTCGAACTTACTTCGTTCATACAGAAATCCCAATTGTCCTGATTTGGATATTGTGTTTCAATCGCTACCAATTCAAGAGCCTTGTTTCCTTTATTTCCTGGGCACACATCCACACAGTTATTACATCCCATACAGTCTAATACATCAACTTGTATACGAAATGCCATACCTGCAAATTGCTTACCATTTGCTTTAAGCATCTCTTTAAATGGTGCTTTAGCTTGCTCTGCTTCATCTAACACAAACGGACGAATAGCGGCATGAGGACACACATAAGCACATTGATTACATTGAATACAATTTTCCGCATCCCATACAGGTACAGAGGCTGCCACACCACGTTTTTCGTATTTTGCTGTACCTTGATTCCATGTACCATCTTCTCTTCCTGTAAATGACGAAACTGGAAGACTATCTCCATCTTGTGCATTAATTGGACGAACAACTTTTTGAATAAATTCTGGCACAGTAGTAGTAGACAAGTCACTTTCCAAAGCAATATTTGCCCACTCAGCAGGAACATCTACTTTTATATATTCACCACCTTTATCCACGGCAGCATAATTCATATTTACAATTTCTTCTCCTTTTTTTCCATATGACTTGTTAATAGCATATTTTAATTTTTCTACCGCTAATTCATAAGGAATCACATTGGTAATTTTAAAGAAAGCCGATTGTAAAATAGTATTAGTCCTATTGCCTAAACCAAGTTCTAAAGCAATATTTGTAGCATCAATAATATACAAAGTAATGTTATTTTTAGCTAAATATTTTTTTACATTATCAGGTAAATTCTTTTTAACCTCTTCTGGTGTCCAAACTGTATTCAACAAAAATGTCCCATTCTTTTTCAACCCTTTGGTTACATCATACAATTTTAAATAAGCTTGCACATGACATGCTACAAAGTCTGGTGTATTTACTAAATAAGTAGAACGGATAGGTGTATCTCCAAAACGAAGATGAGAACAAGTAAAACCTCCTGATTTTTTAGAGTCGTATGCAAAATATGCTTGACAATATTTATTTGTATTATCTCCAATAATTTTGATAGAATTTTTATTTGCACCTACCGTACCGTCTGCTCCTAATCCATAAAATTTAGCTTCGTAAGTACCAGCGTCTGCCAATGAAAATTCTTCTTTCATTGGTAAAGATGTAAAGGTTACATCATCTACAATACCTACTGTAAAGTGATTCTTAGGTTCTGGCAATGCCAAATTTTCATAAATAGCAAATACTTGTGATGGAGTAAAATCTTTAGACGACAATCCGTATCTACCTCCTACAACAAGAGGTTGATTTTTTTGTCCATACAATACATCTTTCACATCTAAATACAACGGTTCTCCTCCAGCTCCAGGTTCTTTTGTTCTGTCAAGTACAGCAATTCTTTTTACTGTGCTTGGCATTACCGATAGAAAATGTTTAGCAGAGAATGGACGATATAAATGCACTGAAATAAGACCTACCTTCTCTCCTTTTGCTACTAAATAATCAATTCCTTCGCGAATAGCCTCTGTTGCTGAACCCATTGCTACAATAATTCTCTCAGCATCTTGTGAACCATAATAATCAAATAATCCATAATTACGTCCAGTTATTGCTGAAAGTTGTGCCATATAATCTTCTACAACAGCAGGAATTGCATCATAAAAAGGATTACAAGCCTCACGTGCTTGAAAATAAATATCTGGATTTTGAGCAGTACCACGTAATACTGGACTTTCTGGATTTAACGCTCTTTTACGGAATGCTTGTAATGCTTCTTGATCAATTAAAGGAATTAAATCTTCTTGGTCTAATTGTTCTACTTTTTGAATTTCATGTGATGTTCTAAATCCATCAAAAAAATGGACAAAAGGAACACGTGTTTTTATTGCTGCCAAATGAGCTACTCCAGCCAAATCCATAACCTCTTGAACAGATCCAGTTGCAAGCAAAGCACATCCTGTTTGACGAACAGCCATAACATCTTGATGGTCTCCAAAAATTGATAAAGCATGTGATGCTAGTGCACGAGCAGACACGTGATATACTCCTGGCAATAATTCACCAGCAACTTTATACATATTAGGAATCATCAACAATAACCCTTGTGATGCCGTAAATGTAGTGGTTAAAGCCCCTGCTTGTAATGCCCCGTGCATAGCTGCTGCTGCTCCAGCTTCTGATTGCATTTCTTGTACTTGTACAGGTTCTCCAAAAATATTTTTGCGTCCATTTGCTGCCCACTCATCTACATATTCTGCCATAGTTGAGGATGGCGTGATTGGGTAAATAGCAGCTACTTCACTAAACATATATGCTATATGCGAAGCTGCTTGATTACCATCACATGTGAGAAATTTTTTTTGTTTCGCCATTTTCGTAATGATTAATTATTAATTAAGTTGTGTATTTTTTTATTCAGACTGACAAAGATATAAAATTATCCATTCATTGATGCAAGAAATTCTTCATTATCTCGTGTTTTTTCCATTCTATCTTTCAAAAATTCCATTGCCTCTACCGAATTCATATCGGATAAATGTCTACGCAATATCCACATTCGTTGCAAAATATCTGTTCCCAACAACAAGTCATCCCTCCTAGTACTTGATGCCATTATATCTACTGCAGGAAATATTCTTTTATTTGATAAACGCCTATCTAACTGTAACTCCATGTTACCTGTGCCTTTAAATTCCTCAAAAATTACATCATCCATTTTAGAACCTGTTTCAGTTAAAGCAGTAGCAATAATGGTTAAACTTCCTCCATTTTCAATATTTCGAGCTGCACCAAAAAAACGTTTGGGCTTATGCAAAGCATTTGCATCTACACCTCCTGATAATACTTTACCAGATGCTGGTGCTGTAGTATTATACGCTCGAGCCAAACGGGTAATCGAATCTAACAAAATAACAACATCATGACCACACTCAACAAGTCTTTTAGCTTTCTCATGCACAATACTCGCCACTTTAACATGCTTTTCAGCAGACTCATCAAAGGTAGATGATACAACCTCTGCTTTTACACTTCTAGCCATATCTGTTACTTCTTCTGGACGCTCGTCGATGAGCAAAATAATCATATACACTTCTGGATTATGCTCTAAAATAGCATTCGCTATTTCTTTTAAAAGTACAGTTTTACCAGTTTTAGGTTGTGCTACAATTAAGCCTCGTTGTCCTTTCCCAATAGGACAGAATAAATCAATTATTCGAGTAGATAAGGTAGAATTACGTCCATTAAGTATAAATTTTTCTTCTGGAAACAAGGGTGTAAGATGTTCAAAAGGTACTCTATCTCTTACAAATGCAGGGTCCCTACCATTTATTTTTTCAACTTTCACAAGAGGAAAGTATTTTTCTCCTTCCTTAGGAGGACGAATATATCCGTCTACAAAATCTCCAGTTTTTAAACCAAACAATCGAATCTGTGATTGCGACACATATACATCATCAGGAGAAGGCATGTAATTATATTCAGCTGAACGCAAAAAACCATAATTCTCTACCATTTCCAATACGCCTGTACCTTTCAATATATTATCAAATTCATACAGCTTTTCAGAATTTTCATTCGAGTGATTAGGTTTAGTAATAACTCTTTGTTCTTTTTTTATTACAACATTTGGTTGTGTCGTAACGGGCAGATCAACCCCAGTGTTTTCTTCTTGCTTTTCGTCAACAACAACTGTATTTACAGTACTTATAGAAGATATAACAGAGACTTTTTCTTCTGCCTGTTGATTATCTATTTGAATAGATTCTACTGTTTTTTTCAGTAAAGTAGGAGGAGTTGGTTTTTTAGTGATTACCTTTTTTTTAGGTACTTCTACTATTTGTTGTTTTAATGCATCTTCTTTATGTACATCTGGTATAAGTTCAACTACTGAAACTGGCGTTTCTATACTTTTATCATCTGCTTTTTCATTACTCTTACCTACAGGCTTTGTAACTCGTGCCCTTTTTTCTTTTCGAGCAACTACTGTTGTAGGTTTTGTTACTGTTTTTTGTGCCACTTTCTCAGCTTCTTTATCAAGTATCGCATATACTAAAGCTTGTTGTTCTAAGCTAGATATTTTAGGCACAGATAACTCTTTGGCTATCCTTTGAAGTTCTGAAAGAGTTTTTTTCTCTAATTCATTTTTTGTTGACATGTAAAAAGGAGTGTTTTGTAACGTAACTAAATACTTTTGTCTATAAACAAAAGTCTGTGTATAAAAATGTGTAGGATTGTTTTAAGTGCAAAAAAAGAGAACTCATTTCACACCGTTTGATGCAACAAAGATACTATTATTTTAGTATATAAACAATATATTAACAAAAAAAGAGAGGTCAAATTTTTAATTCTTCCTCTCTTCTCTTAATTAATTATATGATATTATCTTAATCCCACAACCTTAGCTGCGCCATTAGCCAAACGTACTACATACACACCATTTGGCAAATTTCCATTTTGTTCTGTTACATTCACTCCAGTAAGGTTAAAGACTGAGAAATCTTGGTCACTTACAAAAATAGTACCACTTACAGCCACAACAGAAGCATCAAATTCTGCATCACGTATACCTGTTACCACAGGAACCAAAACTTTTGTTCCATCAAATTTAATAGTAACAGTAGAAGTTTGTGTCAAAATGATTTCTTCGTGAGTACCTTCTCCAGAGGTTGTTCCCTGTTGATTCCATGGCGATGGAGCATTCCATGTTCCATCAGTAACTTTATACATATGTGTACCTACAGGCACGTTGGTATATGTTTTTTCCCAAATACTACCTACTTTTGTCATTTTGTTTGCAGCAGCACTTACACCCCATGCAACACCACATAATTCGAGATTACCAGCAACGTAATAATCTCCCCCTTCTGGTTGTTCTGTTAAAAATGTGTAATCAGCAATAGCAGAAGACTCAGCCCCGTTAATAGCTATTGCTTTAATTTGAGTATTATTGGTCGTAATAGTAATTTGACCAGTGTATTGAGTAGAAGAAGACGTAGGATTAGTTCCATTAGTCGTATAATAAATCGTACTTCCAGTAGAAGCAGTTATAGTAAGATCGGAAGAGCACACGTCTGAACTCCAGT
>OBMA010002128.1_pt1 | contig 11698 bp, 9 predicted proteins | sample 1539141 | NCBI WGS metagenome assembly OBMA01 (sample SAMEA3991484, study PRJEB22521) | metagenome | biome: anthropogenic terrestrial biome; feature: sewage plant; material: raw primary sludge | place: Sweden | collected 2012-09-26 | reverse complement strand
TCTTGATATGAATATTGCTTATACGATAACTCAATTCATGTATCAAAGCATGGCGAAGTACACCTTCTCCTTTTCCATGTATAAAAACTATCTTTGTACCGCGTTTATCCTTAAAAGTCTCTAAAGTATTACGGAATTTTTCCAACTGAAAATTTAATATATCTGCAGAATTCATTCCAGCTGTTGTCTCTAATAATTCGTCTGAATGTAAATCTATTACTACAGAAGAGTTCTTATCATCTGTACGTCTGGCTGGCTGAGGAATAAGTCTATCATCTAAGTCTTTTTTCCTATACATCTCATGCTTCAATTTTTCAACATCAACAACAAGAGGGCGCACAGACTTGTCATTTTCTATTATTGTATAGATGAGAGCCGGAGTCTCAAAGAAGTCATTATCCTGAAATGTATGGAGTTTGTAAAATTTTACAGAGTCAATTCGAAATTGAACATCTACGGTAGGTTTTAACAAGAAAACTTTTTCTTTTTTATAAGCTACTATCTGAATGGCTACGCGTTCTATATCGCCCAATGCCTCTCTTCCGAATTCTTCTATAAACATCTTTGTATTAGGTTCAACCTCACCAGTATTGCGAAGGTGCCATTCACTGCCTTCAGCAGAAAGATACGTATAATGCATATAATAGTTACTGTCATTAACAAAGTATGCATCGAATGTTGTTTTGCTAACTTCTTTAATATCAACAGGAACAAAAGCTAGATATGCAGATAGTTTATCTCCACCTTTTCTCTCGTTCACCTGAGCTTTAAATGCAATAGGCCTGTCAGAAGGATCATAATCAGAATCATCTTCTTCTTTATTTGTTAATTTATCACTCTTTGCCTGTTTTGCTGTTGTACCTGACGCAGCACCAGTATGAACTTTTGCTATATTATAATCGTCAGTCTCTACTATAACAATGTCATTTAATGGCGTAGGTATCTGAAAACCGTCCTCATCCTCAACAAGAACAGTATATTTGTCTTTGAAACCAGCTATAATGCCACCACCCGTTTCGCTTAAGAACCTTACTTTATCACCTATTTTCATGTTTTTATGGTATTAAGAGTGAACTGTCGCCATAGCTCAAGAAACGAAAATCGTGAGCAAGGGCATAATCATATATCTTATGCCAATCACCATTAACAAAAGCACTTACTAAAAGTAATAATGTACTCTGAGGTTGATGGAAATTGGTTATAAGCATTTTTACTATTTTATATTTATAGCCAGGAGCTATTATTATTTGAGTACTAGTATGTAGAGCATTAAGACCATTACGGTCAAGATATGACAAAATTTCTTTAATTGAATCTACAGCCAACATCGTTGGATTAGTATCATATGGTTCCCACTGATTAATATGCAATTCCTCTTCTGTAGCTTCTGGATATTTACTTAAACGGATACCTATATAATAAAGGCTTTCAAGTGTACGTACGCTTGTAGTACCTACTGCTATTGCCTTACCTTCGTGGCGTATAAGTTTCTCTAGTGTGGAACGATGCACGCTAATATATTCTGTATGCATCTCATGATTTTCAATTTCTTTGCTCTTCACAGGTTTAAATGTACCAGCACCAACATGCAATGTCAATTCTTCACGGTCAATGCCATGATCATCAAGATCTTTAAGTACAGACTCTGTAAAATGCAAACCAGCTGTTGGAGCAGCCACTGAACCTTTTATTTTAGAGTAGACTGTCTGATACGTCTCCTTGTCACTCTCCTGAGTCTCCCTGTTAAGATATGGAGGTATTGGTAGTTCCCCTACAGTTTCGAGTATATCTGCAAAAGTTATGTTTGCATTATCCCATGTGAACTTGACTAGTTGGCTTGTCCCTTGTTCTTTTATACGCTCAGCAACGAGAGTAAGGTTTTCATCCTTTATCTCAAAATCACGCTTTAGAACACCTTCTTTCCATTTCTTAAGGTTTCCTACCATACAAAGCCATGAACAAGTTGATGTAGTCTGAAACATTAGTTCATAATCTGTTGGGGCTGCTGGCTCTAATAAGAAAACCTCGATAAGTGCACCCGTTTCCTTCCTAAAATGAATACGGGCCTGTATCACCTTAGTGTTGTTAAATATCATTAGAGCGCCAGATGGCAGATATTTGGGTAATTTGTAAAATACATCCTCTCCCACTTCACCATGCTTATACAACAATAGTTTTGAATGGTCACGCTGAGCTATAGGGAATTTCGCTATACGCTCATCAGGTAAAGGATAATTGTAGTCACTGATTTTTATATGTTTTGTATCCATAATCATAAATTAAAAAAATAGCCCACATAGCATCGCATATATTATAGTAAACACAAATACAGATTCCGCCACATCTATATCAGCAAAGCTATAACCACTTGATGTATACTGAGATGAAATATAATTGTCTGGCGAAGTTATCTTACGATGAATACGCCAATATAATACATAAGAAATGAGACCTGAAACACATCCCCATAATATCCCGCAAATCACATCGCCGGGATAATGAACGCCAAGATAAATACGTGAATAACAATTAATCAAGGCCCAGATTACCATAGTAACTGAAAGAACACGACTTCGCACTATGAGAATAAATAACATAGTTATACCTACCGTATTTGCCGCATGAGATGAGAAAAACCCATAAGGTTGTGCACCTGTTATTCCATCTACGGTATCAATTGTATCTTTAATAAAGGGATCATATGTAGGACGGAACCTCTCAACCATCGGTTTAACAATTCCTTCAGCCACCCCTTCTGATAAAAGTAAACACAATGCACTACATCCAACTACAAGTAATATCTGAGACATATTTTCATTGTTCCGCACAATAATATAAAAAAGAGCAAGATACAAAGGTATCCATGTATATCCTGATGAAATTGTTTTTATTAATCCATCAAGAAAAAGTGAATCACTACCATTTAACGAATGTAGCAATTGTTGGTCTAATTCTATCAACCCCTGTAAACTCATTTTTATATAATCTCAATTTGTTTTATTGGAATCCAACCTTCTTTTCCATCTGCCACCTTTATCTCTTTCCAGCCTTTCATAGAACCATCTGATATTGTGACTTTCGTACCTTCATGGAGTACAAAAAGATCGGTACCTCCTACTGATGGTGTACTTTTTACCGTCGCAGATGAGGATATTATAATAGCGCCTGTTCTATTTATCAGTTGTTGTTTCTGTTGGTACGCAAATACATTACTCAAAAGGAATGATACAAAAAGAAACGCTCCAGCAAAAAAGCCTGTTTTACGGACCCAAACTTTACCTGAAAAAAGATAGAATAAAGCTAATATCAAAGATATAACAAGACTAACAAGGCCAAACTCAGCCCATCCATCTACACTCGTTATATTTACAAGAGAATGGTACCATGTAACAAAAAACATTTCACTTTCTGGAGTTATTTTATCTATAGTTTTGCTACGCGCTAACTGCAGATTAAATCTAATGTCCCTATCACCTGGTGACAAAAGCAAGGCTCTTTCATAATTGAGCACGGCCTTAGTAATATTGTCTGTACGATAATAGGCATTCCCAAGGTTATAATATATTGTTGCACTCACACCACTCTTAAGCAACTCTTCGTAATCAGTAATCGCCTGTTGATAATTCTCATGCACATAAGCACTATCGGCATTCATTTTTGTTATGGCATTAGCCGATAACGACAAAGAAAGCATGGCAAACATTATAAGCGATTTTATCATAACATTTTTGTTAACACGCGCTTTTCCAAGTATACTGTCAATATTTTCAATAGCATTCATAGCTTTACCAAATACTTTTTCCATATTACCAGACGTATCTCCAGGTGCATAACGTTCAAACTCGCATTCATTTATTGCGTCTATAAAAGTGTATATCTTATCTGAATCGACACCACGTGATTGCAATTTATCACTTATATTATCCTTAGATAATCGTTCCACCGGTATGTTGAGTTTATCACCGACATATCCCCAAAGAGCCCTAAGCACTTCATCATAGAATTCATTATGTTTGCCTTCAAACATCAATTTACTAGCCATTTTAAGGCGTTTTGTGGCTATTTTATTAGCCTTCTTACCTCTCATCTTACCGATGTTCGCATTGTCAATAGCACGTTTTCTGAAAACCACTATTAATGTTACAAATGCTATAAGCAGTATTGACAGTAAAGTTACATATGTTGTCGAACCATAGAAGAAGTCGGTTATATCGTGCTGCTTAGTATCTCCTACTTTGATAAAATGTATATCACTATTCTGCAGATCAGTTTCATCTCCACTAAAATCACTAACAGAACCATTGCCACTACCTTTAAGTACATTCAGCTCATACTTACTTGTCTTAATCGTCTTATAACTATTGGTACTAGTATCGTAATATGTAAATTCTACAGCTGGGATAACAAACTTTCCTTGGTGACGAGGTACTGCAATGAAATCATATATCATGTTACCCTCAACACCATTAGCAGTTAGCTTTGTTTTGTCTGTTATCTTAGCATCATACTTATCAAAGTCTTTAGGGAAATTAACAACAGGTTGCTTGATAAGTTTAAGATTACCCACACCACTTATTACGACTCTCAATGTAACAGGATCATTAGCACGAACCTCTTTCTTGTTGAGTTGGGCAGATATATTAAAAAGTCCAACACCACCAGAGAAATTGGAAGGACGCGTAGGAAGAGGATCTACCTGTATTGTCAATCCCGGCGCTTTTATTGTCTTACGTTGTTCAACATATCCGGAACCTCCATTAAAAAAAGCTTCGAAGGGATCAACATTTCTATTTTGCTGTACTACTACTCCATTAAAATCTATTGAAGGAATCTGCAATTTACCAGTCATCTGCGGATACATTACATATTGACTCCAAGTAACAGTGCGGTAAGCACGTCCATTCAAACGTTCCACACGAAAACTTTTTTGTTGTGGTAACGTAACCTCTTGTGTATGAAAGCCTTTAAGATCAGGCATTTTTCCTTCCAACTGAGTAAGATCTACCAATGTATATACCTTATAAGTCAATAATACAGGTTCTTGTTCATGTACCCTTGTCTTGTTTGCCTTTACTTTTATGAATAAGTCAGCAGAACTAACGCGCGAACCAGCAGTTCTCATATGCGACTGACTATCATAATTACCGCCAGAATTTGAATTTGAAGAACTAGCATGTCCTGATACAGATACACGCAACGCATTGGAAGAGATGCTTCTTCCACCTACATTTATATGAGCAGGCGGAATAACAAATGTTCCATTCTTGTTTGCACAAATAATATAAGTATATGTAATACTAGAGGAACTACTAGTATGTCCATTCACCATTTGAAAACTTGACTGAGATGATGTACTAGGTCCCATTAAGACTTCCAGAGCGTCTGGAATATTGCCTGAATGAAATCCGTTGGCATTCTGCGTATTAACAGTATATGTTAATCTGAACTGTTCACCTACTGCTACATGCGAAGGCACTGATGCAACAAGACGTTGTGCAAAAGTAGCTGTAGTAATTATAGATAATATTATAAGTAAGTATAGTCTCTTCATATACGTTGATTAATAACATTATTACCAATTTTTCTGTAATTGACGGGTACGTGGCTGCTGCATAGCTTTTTTCAAACGTTCCTGTGTACCCTGTTCCTGCTGTATTGCTGCATTAAGTAGCTGTTCAGCATTATCTTTACTCATCTGATTTTTTTTCTGCTGATCCTTATTCTGCTGATCCTTATTTTTATCTTTGTCTTTATTCTGGTTTTTTTTGTCCTTTTTGTCCTTATCCTTGTCCTTATCCTTGTCCTTATTTTTCTTATTTTTATTTTTCTTCTGTGGATTCTGCTTCTGTAACCTCTTACAAAGTACGAGATTATATCTTGTTTCATTGTCACGAGGATTATTTCTAAGAGCCTGTTCATATGCCTTTATAGCTTCATCATACATCTGGTGAGCCTGACATATAACACCTATATTATGAAATGACTTTGAAAGTCTGATTTTATTTGTTTCCATCTTAGAAGCATTCTGATACTGATTAACAGCCAAAGAATCCTTTTTCTGCATAAGGAGTGCATTACCAAGATTGTATATTGCCTGTGCATTACGTGGATTCTTCTCAATAGCCTTTCGATACAGAATCTCAGACTTGGCATACTGTCCGCCATGGTAAAGCTTATTGCCTGCCGTAATATACATACGGTCTGTCTGGGCCATTACAGTCACATTGATGACTAATGCTATAAGTATGAATATATATCTTATACCTTTCATTTCCTACGGAATAATTTTATGTTTTTAAGAAGAGGATTCTTACGGTCAAGAATACAAATCTCTATTATCAATACAACAATAGCAAGTATACCAAAAGCCTGGAACTGCTCGTCATATTCACTATATATGGTACTGTTCATATCTTTCTTTGACAATTTTGCGAGTTCCGAATTCAACTGTTCCTGGGCTGTACTATTATTGTCAACATGTATATATGCGCCTCCACCTGCAGATGCTAGGTCCTTACACATATTTTCGTTAAGAACAGAAATTACAGTCTGGCCTGTATTGTCTTTCATATAACCACCTGAACCAGATAATGGTATTGGTGATCCCTTTGACGATCCTACGCCCAAAACATAAACACGCATACCTTTCTTCTTTGCAGCCTGCGCAGCCTCTACGGCACCACCTTCATGGTCTTCACCATCTGTTATCACTATAATCGCCTTACCAACACCTTCCTCTTGTGTAAAACAATTTGTCGCCATATCAATAGCGCCCTTTATGTCAGTTCCCTGCGTAGCTATCATGCTAGGATCGATGTTGTTCAAAAACATTTTTGCAGAGACATAATCACTAGTAATTGGTAACTGTACAAATGCATTACCTGCAAATACAATAAGTCCTATCTTATCATTAGTGAAATTGTCTACCATATTCTCTATAAGCATCTTACTTTTGTCAAGACGTGATGGCTCAACATCTTCAGCACGCATAGAATTACTTATATCCAATGCAATAATTGTCTCTATACCATTGCGTTGCTCGTGACTAATTTTAGTTCCCATCTGTGGACGGGCTAACATCACGATTATCAGAAATAAAGCAAATTCCAATAACCAGAACTTTAAAGATGGGCGATACCATGATACATCAGGCATCATCTGTTTTAGTAATTCGGGGTCACCAAACTTGCGCAATCTCTTCTTTTGGCTTCTGCAACTGAAGAATCTGATGAGAGCCAATACAGGTATCACCAATAATAAATACAGAAATATAGAATCTTCAAATCGAAACATTTTCTTATTAAATTTAAATTACAGTCAAGGTATCCTACGTAAAACTGTTACACGCAGTAATATCTCAAGTAACAACGACAATACAGCTACTATAGCAAATGGCTGATATGCCTCATATTTTTTACTGTATTTCTTAACATTAAGTTTTGTTTTTTCCAGCTTGTCTATCGAACGGTATATCTGTTTCAACTGCGATGTATTCGTCGCTCTGTGAAAGTCAGCATCAGTAGTCGCTGCGATATCAGATAAAGTTTGCGTATCAATCTCAACAGGTATATTAACATATTGCACGCCACCTGCTACAGGCATAGGATAAGGGGCCATTCTATTTGTACCGACACCGATAGTATAAACTCTAATACCAAGACTTTTAGCTATTTCAGCAGCCGTCATTGGTGATATATCTCCCATATTATTTGAGCCATCTGTAAGTAGTATCACAACTTTACTCTTAGCTTTACTATCTTTTAGTCTACTTACTGCATTTGCCAGTCCCATACCGATAGCAGTACCATCCTGTATCAGTCCTCTTGCAGCAATATCAGTACGAACATTCTGAAGCAAATTAAGCAATGACTGGTGATCGGTAGTTATAGGGCATTGGGTGAAAGCTTCACCAGCAAATATAGTAAGGCCAATATTATCATTTGGTCTACCTGCAATAAACTCTGCAGCAACTGCCTTCGCAGCCTCTATTCTGTTTGGTTTCAAATCCTCAGCCAACATACTGGTAGAGACATCCATGGCAAGCATAATATCTATACCTTCTACATTTTCATGCTTCCATGAATTATGCGTCTGAGGACGTGCCAAGACCAATATAATCATTACAAATGTTATTACACGAAGGAAAAAAGGTAAATTTATAATTCTAACTTTCCAACTCTTTGGCGCATACCTATATGCATAAGTATCGCTCATTTGCATTGTAGGCTCACTCTTCTTGCGATACAACATGAACCACAAGATGTAAGGTATCAATAACAATAGCAAAAACAAATATTCTTTGTTGGCAAATTCCATGATTTTTCCTTTATATTAATTCTAACATCGTGTATACAATATATGTGAGCATAGCTGCACATACAACCACAATAAGCAAGATAAGAGTTCGTAATATTATGCGAGATTTTCTGCTTCGTTTCTCTTTTTCTGTTAATTGCGGAATAGCTTTCTCTGCTGTAGCCTGATTCTCTATCTTTGTACTATTGATAAAATCAATTGCATTAACAAGATTCATATCATTTTCGTTAATCAGTGTAGAGTACTTTGCAAATTTTACTAGATCAGCCGTACGAAATAACCCTTTAAGTTCTTCTATCATCTTCTGATCACCTGTATCTTGCAACCTGCTGATAATCTCACTACTAGTCATCTCCATTGCAGAGAATCCAAAGCGATCTTCAATATACTTTCTTAATGTATCTGTAAGACGCGTATAATATTCCTTTGCATTCTCTGATGTTACCATTTTATTGGCTTTTATCTGCTCTATCTCATTCATTGCCTTCTGATGTGGCAACAAGCGTTTAATCATCTTTATGTTTACCGATACTGGTTTATGACCTTTATATATAAGATAAAGATAATATCCTATACCACATAAAATTACCATTAATACACTAAACCAGAATATTAAGCTCCAATCATTCCATTCGAATGGATTGTTTTGCACATCTTTGGGACCAAAAAAATTTTCAGGATGCTTCATGTCCACATTAACCGTGAGCACTTTCAAAGCAAGGCTTTTACTTTCATATAGTTTACCATCAACAGTAACTTTCATTGGTGGCAAATAATACAATTTTTCATCAAAAGAAGTAAGTGTATACTTCTTTGATACTGATATCATATTATTATCTAGCGATATAGTATCTGCAGGATCAGAACCAAGCACTTCAACACCTGGAGTAATATACTGAGAAGCTTTGAATACAGGCATTTTAAGGTGCTGTTTTTCACCCATAGTAACAGTAAGAGTTATATGGACCTGTTCACCGACAAACATCTGTATAGAGTCAATTTTGGTCTCTACATTCACATTCTGAGCACTAACATTAAGTGCTGCAACCAAACCTATAATAAAAGATAAGACTCTCTTCATTTTAACTTCTTTGAGAAAATAATTGCAATAGCGACTTGGCGAAATCCTCATTAGTAGCAATTGCAACATTATCAATGTTACTCTTATTAAAAATATTCTTAAGTGTTTTCTCTCTATTTATCCAATACCTCTCATGAGCCTGTCTAAGTCGCTTGCTGCTTGTATCAATATACATTTCATGTCCTGTTTCTGCGTCCTTGACACGCATAAGACCTACGTCTGGCAGACGTTTGGCTCTTGGATCATAAACCTGTATAGCCACCATATCATTTTTTCTGTTACATATGGTAATAGCATTTTCAAAGTCATCCCTTGTATAGAAGTCACTAAGAATAAAAGCAGTGCAACGGCGTTTCATAACCCTTGTCAGATATTCAACAGCCATCTTTATATCTGTTTTCTGACTTTCTGGATGGAAATCTAACATCTCTCTTATTATATAGAGAATATGCTTGCGCCCCTTCTTAGGAGGTATATATTTTTCTATCTTATCAGAAAAGAATATTACACCTATTTTATCATTATTCTGGATAGCGCTGAAAGCCAATGTTGCAGCAATCTCAGTCACCATGTCTTTCTTCAACTGCCGAGCAGTACCGAAATCAAGTGAACCACTGACATCAATCAGTAACATTACAGTAAGTTCTCGTTCTTCCTCGAACACTTTAATATAAGGACGATGAAAACGTGCCGTGACATTCCAATCTATATCACGTACATCATCTCCAAACTGATACTCACGAACTTCACTGAACGCCATACCCCTGCCCTTAAAGGCCGAATGATATTGGCCTGCAAAGATATTATTGCTCAGTCCACGAGTTTTTATTTCAATTTTGCGGACTTTTTTTAGTATATCCGAAGTGTCCATTAAGGAACCTCCACTTTGTTTATTATCTTACTAACTATCTCTTCGCTGGAAATATTATTAGCTTCTGCCTCATAGGTAAGTCCTATACGATGACGCAAGACATCATGTGCAACCGCACGGACATCCTCAGGAACGACATATCCACGTCTCTTAATAAAAGCATACGCTCTTGCTGCCTTTGCAAGATTTATACTGGCACGCGGAGAACCTCCAAAGCTTATCAACTCTTTCATATCCTTCAGCCCATAACGGTCTGGATAACGCGTAGCAAAAACTATATCCGCAATATATTGTTCTATTTTCTCATCAATATACACATCACGCACAACCTCACGAGCCTTCAAAATATCTTCGGCTGTTATTACAGGAGTCACATTTGGCAGTCCACTAGTGAGATTCTCACGTATAATCATTTTTTCTTCTTCCAAAGTAGGATAATCAATAACGACCTTTAACATGAAACGGTCAACCTGGGCCTCTGGCAATGGATATGTGCCTTCCTGTTCTATTGGGTTCTGAGTGGCCATTACAAGAAACGGATTAGGCAACTTGAATGTTTCACTTCCTATAGTTATTTCATGTTCCTGCATAGCCTCTAGCAATGCACTCTGAACTTTAGCTGGTGCACGGTTTATTTCATCAGCCAATACGAAATTGGCGAACACAGGTCCTTTTTTTACATTAAATTTCTCCTCTTTCTGAGAATATATCAATGTACCGATAACATCTGCAGGCAACAAATCTGGCGTAAATTGTATACGACTATAATCTGCATCAATAAGTTTTGATAGAGTCTTTATTGCTAAAGTCTTAGCAAGTCCAGGCACACCTTCCAGAAGAATATGTCCGTCGCTTAACAGACCGATAATAAGTGAGTCAATCAAATGTTTCTGACCCACAATAACGCGGTCCATACCTGTGGTAAGGTTTGTAACGAACGCACTTTGTTGTTCAATCCGCATATTTAGTTCACGGATATCAATAGCTTCTGCCATAATCTCTATAATTTGATATTTATTGTTCTATATTCATTAAATTAGACGCAAAAGTAATACAATAATAGATGAACAGCGAAGAATAGCATCTAAAATATATTAAAAAAGTTTCTTAAAACTTACATTTTAAGAAACTTTTAAACCTAATGCGTCTTATGATGACGAAGTTCTAACTTCGGTATCTTTATTTTCTGTCCCTTATTGAACGTTTTAGATCCATTTATATCATTTATAACTGATATGTAACATTCCATCCCTGGCCCAAGCATACGATCTGAAAGACTTTTAACAGATTCGTCAGATTTCAACGTTATAATCTTATCTACACCTATTATACGATAAGCACCAGTCCTTACTTGTGCGTTTTTATTATCATATATAATAGATTGTGATTCATTATCTTTGACCTCAGCCAATTCTGATTTTGCTTTCACT
>OBMA010002127.1_pt1 | contig 11707 bp, 12 predicted proteins | sample 1539141 | NCBI WGS metagenome assembly OBMA01 (sample SAMEA3991484, study PRJEB22521) | metagenome | biome: anthropogenic terrestrial biome; feature: sewage plant; material: raw primary sludge | place: Sweden | collected 2012-09-26 | reverse complement strand
CGATCTGGGACCATTCTTCATCTATTCATATTTCTATTCAGCCGATTACGGTGTATTATACTCAATATATGTGAGTCTATTCTCCTACTTCCTTATACTACCTTGCCTCACTGTTTTTTCTATAATATTCAAATGGATAGTACTCGGTAGGATACGCCCGGGGAAATACAAGCTTTGGGGTAGTTATTACTTCCGTTTCTGGATTGTAGGCAAAGTTACAGCTATCTGCCCTGTAATATACTTCACGGGCACATCCATAATGAACTGGTTCCTGAGGTTTATGGGTGCAAAGGTAGGAAACAACTGCTATATCAATACATCTGCCATCGACACATTCGATTTAGTAAAGATAGGTGACAATGTGAGCATTTGCACCGATACGCACCTAAGAGGATATACCATAGAAGACGGTTGGCTCAAAATAGGCACTATAGAACTTGAAGACAATGCTTTTGTAGGTACTCGTTGCTGCCTAGCTCATAATTCAAAGATGAGTAAAAACAGTTCGATAGAAGACCTTACTCTGGTACCAGAAGGCACTACTATACCTGAGAACGAAAATTGGGGTGGTTCGCCTCCTACCAAAATCGGGATAAACGAAAAGAAAGACACCATTAAACTTTGGTCTCCTAAATTCACTTTACTGTCATTGGCATGTGTATTCATCATACCACTTGTCACTATGGTGGCATTCTTCCCTGGTATGTTGGCAGTAGCCCACATCAACTATGTATCAAGCATATGGAGTTTCGCATGGATAACACTATTAATCGGCTTATCATTCGTGGTGCTACTAACAGTAATCATCGCATTATTCAAATGGTTGCTTCTTGGTAATATAAAAGAGGGGCGCTACAAAGTAAACAGTCTCTTCTATTATAAGAAATGGTTTTTTGACCAACTGATGAAACTAAGTTTGCAGGTTATTGGCACTCTTTACACGACGCTATATCTACAAAAATGGTTCAAGATGTTGGGTGTAAAGATGGGTAAACGCGTGGAGATATCAACCGTGGAGTTTATCTCTCCAGACTTACTGGTTACTGGAGACGAATGTTTCCTAGCCGACTCTGTATCGGTGGGTGCGTCGTATGTACGTAACGGTTATATAGAGATAGCAAAAACATATATAGGAAACCGTACATTCGTAGGCAACAGTGCCGTACTGAGCCCTGGAACCAAAATAGGAGACGATGTCCTCGTTGGCGTTCTTTCAAAGATGAAGGAAGAAGACCTACCTGTAAAAGACGGGACAAATTGGTTTGGATCACCTGCAGTGTTCCTTCCACGAAGAGACATAAACCACGACTTTTCGTCAGAACGCACTTACAAGCCTTCAAAAAAATTATTTTTCTACCGCTATTTTATTGAGTTTTTCCGTGTTGTCCTACCGTCAACCTTCTTTATTTTCATGGCTGGTATCATCACCGAAGTAACTTCTCGTATGCAGATTGAGAGAGATCTTGGTGAACTATTATTATGGTTTCCTCTTCTCTATATAGGCGCATCAATTATCGGTATATTTGTAACAGCACTGCTAAAATGGATAATTGTTGGAAAATATGTACCACAAAACAAACCTTTATGGAGTGGCTTTGTATGGCGCAGTGAACTTGTTACCGGTCTGTATGAGAACTTCTTAGTGCTATTTTGCATCAACATCCTTACAGGTACACCATTTATGAAATATCCGCTTAGATTGTTAGGTTGTAAAATAGGTAAACGCACATGTATATTTACAACACAAATCACAGAATTCGACCTCATACATGTGGATGATTATACAGCCCTTAACGACAATTGTACAATGCAGACCCACCTATTTGAAGACCGTGTAATGAAAATGTCGTATGTCACTATGGAAGAGAACTGTTCTGTTGGTGGGATGTCTGTTGTGCTTTACGATTCGAAGATGGAGAAAAATGCCATACTTGACCCATTGTCTGTACTTATGAAAAATGAAACACTGTCTGCAGACAACAGATATATTGGTGCTCCGGCAAAAAAAGTATAAATTTTTAAGGCGTGCTATAGATGGCACGCCTTAATTGAATCAACTTAGATATTCTTTCTATATAGATATTTTCTTTCCTATATAGAACACATACCCATAATACTGTTTGTACTTGGAATATAATTCCGCTTCATGGCGTTGATACTTAATCAAGTTCTCGGCAGTAGGGTTGCCTGGATGATTCCTTAGAAAGATCTCTTGTGCACCCTTTTGTGGAGTATAAAAATTATCTGTCCAACATTCTTCTGGAAGTATAAACGTGGCCACTGGAATATATCCTGCTGCCTGCATTTGCTTCACCTTATTAGGTATCGTGTCTATTTCAGAATACGCCTCATTCCAGAACTTATCTATCTCTTTAGGGCGGTTCTCTGTAAACCATGATGCTTCTGTCACAGCAACATAGCCTCCGGTCTTGATAAACTTACGCCAATATTCCAGACCGTGTTTAAAGCCAATGTTATAGATAGCGCCCTCGCACCATATTACATCAAACTCGCTTTCTGAAAAAGGTAGTTCGTCCATAGAGCCTACAATACCGTTAACTCTGTCGGATAACTTAAGATTAGCAAAACGATTCCTGAGTTTATCAATAAATGTGGGAAATAGATCCAAGGCAGTAATACGAGTCTTTATATTCTGTGCCAAGGTAGCCGTCTGCCCACCTGTACCGCAACCAAGGTCAGCTATTTTACTATCTTCAGTAAGCCCATCGATAAAGCTGAGAGCCAGCTTCGTCATCTCCTCACTTCCGGGGCCCTGGCGTTCTATACTTGAGAAATATTCACATAGTAAACTAAAATCAAAATCATAGATGGTTTGTTCTTTATCATTATTCATGACGTTAAAATTTTATTGTAAATATATAATGTAATTATTCTCAGACACTTGTATGTACCTGAGAAACCTTAGGGATAACCTATAACCAAATGGTCATAAGGTTATTTACTTTACAATATCCAAATTTGTTTTTAACATCCAGTGGCAAAGATACAAATTTACATTGATTATATCAAATTTCCTTGCTGTTTTTATTTTAAAGTAAACATCCAATCACCTTCAGACTCATCTATTTTGAATCCATCATATTCAAATAGTTTAAGAAGTTGAATATCTGTAATCCGTTCCTTAAGAATATATCGTGTCATAGCTCCTCTACACATTTTGGTATAAATGACTATCGTCTTAAGTTTTCCGTTCCTCTCTATCTTAAATTCAGGTGTAACGATAGTAACCTCCTTCTTAACCCTCTTCCAGTCAAATAGATTACGCATTTCGTCACTTGCCAAATTAACAAGTATACCATCATCTGCCTTAATCTTTCTGATGAACCAATCTGTAAGAATAGGTTTCCAAAAGTCGAACATTGACTTACCATCATTTTCAGGTAGCACAATATTTCCTTCCAGTCTGTATTTATTGACAATATCAAGCGGACGAAGAAGTCCATAAAGAAAAGAACTTATTAGCAGATGATCGTTGGCATATCTCAGTTCATCATCCGAAAAAGTTTCAGGTGCAAGTTTTTGAAATACCATACCATCATAACAGAATACAGCAGGCTTTCTATTCTCTTTTGTATGAAATGTCTGAAACCTATGCCAATTTTCTGCTGCTATTTCATGATTTACATGTAGCATATCCTGCAATTCATCCACTGAATAAGCAACCATCTGCATGGCATTGTCATTTGCCTGCAACTGAAATGACGGTTTTGTAATATAAGGAATCTCCCTTGGAGCCCTTCCCGTCATTATCTTAGCGCAAGATATCAGAATCTGCATCGCTCTATTATAAAGACTCTACACTAACAGCTGTACCACTTGCTGTGACCATAAGCATGCTGCCATTACTACCTACAGTTTCGTAGTCAAGATCTATGCCAACAATAGCATTAGCACCCAATGCAGAAGCACGTTCACTCATTTCCTTCAAAGCTACATCCTTTGCTTCGCGAAGTACATTTTCATAAGATGAAGAGCGTCCACCTACTATATCACGTATACCGGCAAAAAAGTCACGGAATATGTTAGCACCAATTATTGTCTCGCCTGTCACAACACCATAATAGTTTGTGATTCTTTTACCTTCTAAGGTTGGAGTTGTTGATAAAATCATAATTCTTTATTTTAAGTTTAAACTAAGTTTTTCATCTAACCATCCTAAGATGAAGCCATCATGTGTAAATCCCTGCATGTGACCATCATTAGGATATACCTTATACTGTTTTTCAGACTTAATAAGATTGAATGCAGAAAAACCGACATGTGCAGGGCAATCATCATCAAACAATGCCGTAGTAAATAATACAGGACACGTTATCTTCGGAGCAAACGAACGTGTATCAATAAGGTCTTGAATATCCAGTACTTTATCAAAAGAACATGGATTATGATAGTAAGCCAAATCGTTTTTAAGTTCTGTTTGACATGTTGTGCGTATTTTTATCTGATGGCGCATATCACATGGGAAAGGATCAAAATATGCGCAAGCGGCTATTCGTCCAGAACATAAAGCAGCTGTAGCGAGTGTAAGTCCACCACCCTGACTACCACCTTTTACAGCTATACGATTGCTGTCCACTTCTTCACGACTACAAAGAAAATCTACAGCTCTGACACAGTCCATATATATACCGCGATAAGATAAGCTATCTTTATCGTACAACTTATACCCCCATATACCAGGCAATCCAAATCCGGGATTAAATACATCTGCACTTATACCATGGCCTCTAACGCATAAAGCCAACTCAATTCTGTTAGTGTCATCATTGAGCATACCATCTATATTTTCAAATCCCCATCCGTAACCAGGCACCTGCAACACTGCACAATGTTTGCCAGAGATACGTGGTACAAAATAATAACCACGAATGGTAATATTACCTAAAGACTTCATTTCAACGATATAAACATCCCTCTTACTTTTACGACAAAGTGAGTCAACTTTATACATTTTATAATCAGGTGCTATTGCCGACAATTCTGCTTTAGCTTTATTCCAATAATGATCGAATCCATCGGCAACAGTATTGCTACAATTAATCTCTTCAGGCTTAACTGCCATCCATTGTGCATCTCCACTATAACCCTTGCCATGCATCATTGCTACTATCTGATAAAAACCAGCCTTGCTACATATTCCATTTAGATTTATATTAAGAACAGAATCCTTACTATTCACGGTAATAGTACTGTCTAGTATTAATTTATGAAAATCATTCTCTATATTAATTTTTATGCAAGTATTCTTTGTCGTAAGATAATGCAAGTTAATGTATCTATTATTTTTGAGACATACATGATCTTCTGTAGGTAACGATATTTTTAAATACTCTACATTATGATCTGCTATTGGCTTAATAGCAATAGTAGTATTGCTTACTCCACCAGTATATCCTAAAGATGAACAATTTAATACAATTTTGTTTTTACCTTCAAGCAAAACATTCTTACCTATATTGAAACTTTCAACAATAGTATTTTTCTCTCGATGTCGATTCTTTATGCTTTTGGCAATGGTATGCCCATTTATTATTATACTATTTATATCACAAACCATCCTAACGTACAACACATATCCAGATTTTAAATTGGGTATATCAAAACTGCTAGACAATTGACAATCACCGTCACCTGCAAAATAGCCTTGCCTTTCCCAAGATAGCAAGGTACTTATCGATGAGTTTTGTTTAGCCATGCGTGATGTGAAACAAGAATTATTCTTAAAAGAAATGTTCCATTTCATCGGCAGGAAGTTCTGAGCACTAACATTTAGTGTTATTAATATGATCAGGACAGCTAGAATACTTGTTTTTCTCATAATAAATTACATTAGAATTTACCTGCCAGTCGTTTCCCCTTATTCAGAAGGCCAACAGGAACAGACGTTTTCTTTCTTGTTCCGGATAATACTAATTTACCGATTGTTTTAAATCCGGAATAACCAAGGATCTCTTTCATTGCATGCAATGTATTTGTTGTCTCACGACATATAAAACTAAACGGCCATATGGTTGTGCATGCTGTTACTATTACTGCTTTTTTACCCTTATGAAGAGGTATTGGAAATCCATTTTTAGGTTCATCCATCATTGATGGTACAATGCGATCGAATACAAGTTTCATCTGTCCACTCATATTACCCCAATAGACAGGTGTACCTAAAATCATAGCATCACAATTTTCAACTTCATTTGCAATTATATGACCATCATCCTGTGGCAGAACACATTTGCCGGTTTTACGACAACACATACAGCCTGTACAAGGATGAACCTTAAGATCATTAACATCAAACCAATGAATTTCAGCACCTTCTATATTATCTGATACGGAATGAAGCATTTTAGCCACATTACCATTCTTACGGGGGCTCCCATTAATTACCAATACTCTCATTTGTACGTTTAAGATTATTTACGCTACAAATATAGTAAAAAATTCTATTCATCAATTAAAAACTAATCCTATTCTGAACGAAATAGAATTATGATTTAATTTTTCTGCAAATTCCGATTCATAATACTCATTCTCGTATGTCTTTAATCTCTCTAAATTTTGTATATCATATCCTACAGAGAACGTTAATGCCAGATTACTATTTAATGAATGTTGAATGCCAAAAGACGGATTCATATAAAGTCCTCCATTTGATTTTCTAGCAAAATCAAATCCATATCCTATTTGATATTCAATATAAGGCATAATGTAATGCTTCTTCGAAAAGACATATTTTACATCTCCATAAACTGGCATAAGCGTTTTTTCATAAAAAGACAACCCCGTACCAGCCCCTACTGCCAAATGACTATTAATATTGTACAGGCCTGCAGCATGCCATTCAAATGGAGTATATGATGGAACACTTATAGATTTTGATAAAGAGATATCACTTGTTAAAGAAAATTTATTACTTTGCTGTGCATTAATCGACAGCAAAGTAAAAAATAGTATTATTATTAAAAACGATCTTTTCATTGTATGCTTATTGTTATGTTTTTGACTATATGCAATGCCGTTGTTAATCCCGACATATCAGTATATAAATTCCCAGATGTTCCATCAGGACTGCTATGCCCTATCAGTTTAGCCTCAAATGTTTTCTTACCTGAAGACAAATCCACATCTGCGGAATATACAACAGCAGGCTGACCACTGCCATCTTTACCACCTGAATAGTTTGCATCACCCTCCTTTGCTGACTTTGGATAATAATCATTAAAATCGGTGGAATGATTTATTTCAATTTTGACAACGAACTTTTTCAATTTATCAGTAGGTTTTAATTTTACATTAAAACTTCCATGAGGAGTAGCCCCTGTCATTCCGTCTACTAGAGGATGATCCTTTGTTGGAAGGTAAAGTCCATCACTATATTTCACGCCACGAGAATAACACCAATACGGAAGAGCTTCTTTTCTTCTGTTGCCATTATTCATCTGCCATGATTGTGTAGCAATCTTATATGTTGCATACACAGTAGATACATAGTGACCGGATGTATCTTCAATCCAAATAGCTATCTGAGGTGGATTTTTCTTTTTAAGACCAAGAAACAAGGGGAAATCATGAAGCCACTCATCTCCCTGTTCAATACTAACTTTTACATCACCACTTGAGTAGTCTACTAAATTATCCTGACAAGAAAAAAATCCCATAAAACTCAAGATAATCAATGTCATAATTATCATTTTTCTCATTTTTATATTATATTATGTTACTAATCGGGAACATCTTACCTTAAAAAAATACCTGTAATAAATATACAGGTAAAAGTATACACTAAAGATTTTTTTAACTGAAGAATTTGTCTATCAATTCATCCATACCATTTTCAATACTTTGCCATCCCTTATCCTCATCAAGGCGTAATCCATTATATTCAGGGCATACATCACTAAACATCATTAGATATGCAATAGAAGCACTAATCATAGTCGCAACAGATGCAATATCTTCTTTCTTTCTTCCTGAAACACGACTTACTTCATTTATCAAGTCAATCCCTGCTGTCTCTCTCTGTTTTCTAAGATTTATAATAATAGCATTACTGCTTGACAATTCCCAACGATAAAGTTTTCTTAGTGCAGGATTTTCTCTAAGTTTACGTAGCTGCCCATGAAACATTGTCTTTACAAACTCTGGTAAATCCTCTTTTTGTGAGATCGTTTTGGGGTAATTAATCCAAAAATCATTTTGATGCAAATAGGCTGCCAATAACCCTTCTATAGAACCGAAATATCTATAAATCAAGATTTTAGAGACTCCGGATTTATTTGCAACCGCATTCACTCCGATGGTTTCAAAGCCATTTTCAGCAATCATCTCACTTACTGTATCTAGTAAACGTTTTTCTGTTGCTTCACGATTTCGTTCTGTTGTCATATCATATATGTTACTAATCGGGAACAAAGATACGTTACCAGTTGGTAACAATAGAATATTTTACGTTAAATAAAACTAATTCAGTATATTTCTTTATTTTATAATAAGGAAATGTTATGAATTTGAGTCCTTTCTTTAATGATTAAGAACAGCAGCACTTATATTAATTGTTTTAAGCAATGATATTATTTCAGATTCAGAAGCATTATTACATTCAATTCTTAAAATTTTCTCCCAATCCTCTAAATCTAAACTAAAGCTGCAAATATTATATTTTTTATCAAGCAGCTTTTCTATTCGTATTGCGTCGCTTCTCTTTTTGGCTGATGTTGTGAATATTAAAATTTTATTTTCCATTTCACGCTATCTATTTATATGTTATTTTATATTACTTACAAAAGCTATATGCTAATGCACCTACAATACAGTTACCATATAATATTACCCACTCAGTTGGTAATTAACATGAGCATTTATTACTTTATTCATTATAAGTTTAGTTTATCCTTTAATACTTTATAACCAGTCATACTTATTCTTATTTGTTCACCATCACTCATCGAAAGCATTTGTTTTTGACCATAACGTTCTATCTTTGATATCTTACTTATATTCACTATATAAGAGCGATGAACTCGTGCAAAATTATCACTTGGTAATGACATCTCATAATCTTTGAGACGTTCACTTTTAAGCCAATGTCCTTCAGCGGTTACTATAGATACATAATCATCTTCTGCCTTAAGACATATTATTTCATCTACCGGTATCACTTTTATCTTTGTCCCTACTTTTACGGTAATACGCTCTATAACATCAGCCTTAACTACCGATTCTGTATCTGCTTTATTATCAGTAATATCAGAATGTCCATAATTGACATCATCCGATATGCTACTAGTATAATATTTACGATAGGAAGTATAAATTATTATTAGGCAAAATGCTCTAGCTGCAAAAGATTTTATAAATGAATCCGAATATCCAGGCACTATTATATCGACTATCAAATATTCTAATGCAAGCATTAATGCAACAGCCACAATAGCATAAACGATATGTATGGCAACAGACTGATAAAAATCTATAAACTCTAGACGACTATATGTAAATATGGTCCATAACATTACAGCTTCGCCAAAAAAGAGTAAGATGCTCGCTAATGAATCAACAACAAAATCTTGTGGCGTTATTTTAAAGGATAATCCAAAACTTACCGCATAAGCAGCACCCACTAACACACATAAAACTATATGGTGTTGGCGCACTAACGTATCATGTAGTATTGGATTTTCCATTATTCTATACTACCTCCTCCAAAAATAAAACTAGCCTCAATAATAAGACGACGATCTGTATACATTCCATTGATACGCCTATGATCTGCGAAACCTCCGAGTATAGAATCGCTGTGTACCTCTACATTCCAATCTAAAGGCAACAATAACGTAACGCCTCCAAATATAGAACTTATTTTCAATACCGTATCACCTTCTGGCAACGAAGTTCTGCGCAAATCTAATTTGGCTCCACCCATGATGGTATTAATCTCGCCACCTTTAAATTCAGGATCTAGAAATACCTCATCAATACCATTCATCACAAGATTATAATCGACCTTGCCTTCTTTTGACCCATTACTATATTTTACTCTATGACAATGTTTAAAATGATGGTGATGATGTCTATGCAACATTATCATCACTCCAATTATGATTATTGCCGTTGGCCACATTACAGAGTGCAGAGTTGCTGATGAATAAGTAAATCCCATTACAGCAGACAGGTCTGGTAGCAAAAAGCAAATGCCAAGAGCCAAGAGTATCGTACCACCAATATAACTACGCTTGCATATTCCGACTACGCCTAATAATATAAGCAGAGACTGCCATGATATTATTATACCTCTCCAATCTGCAGGCAATATTCCAACATTAAATAATAAGTATACAATACCTATTAATACAATTACGCCACCAGTGATGACACTTCTAAAACCATTTCTTTCCATATTATTTTTATTAAAATATAAACATATAAAATAACCACAAGTCATACTGCTTGATTGACTTGACGATGCAAAGATATTAATTATACAGATGCCATACAATACTTTATCGGTGAATATATAATATTATATCGGTGAAATGAACTTTATTTCATCCCACTTTTAAACATTATAAAACTATAATCCTCGAAAATAAAGGTACAATGCAAATACTATAATATCTAAATCCAAAGATATCTCTATCCTTGAATTTAGATATTTTACTAATTCACGAAAAACAGATTTGATTATCTATTCATATTTTCTAATGCATTACCTAGGAATATATAAGATGCGCATGCACCAACAGTACATTCGTTTTCTCCCCAGAAGAAAGGCCAATCATCTTTATTCTCAAAGAAATCTGGCTTTAGAAGCATTACTCCAGGAACAACGCCACCTGCTATAAAGCTAAAATCAGCACGATTATTGCCATAAGTAATCTTCTTTGATTTTGTCCCTACAGATGCCACAAAAGATAAGTTTGAGTAAGGATGGCAACCCATTATATAATCAATTCCACTATAAATATTGTCTTCATTAATTATATCAGGAAAATATTTATTGGCATAATAATTAGTTATTGCCCAATCTATAATACTTTCGTTACCAGCCCACATGCCTTTACCAAGAGGAACTCCATAAGGGTTTTCATTACATATACTATCTTGTTGAACCTTACATTTTATAACATACTTACGCAGTCTCTTTATATAATTTTTGTCCATATAAGGGCATGCTTGTAATGCATAAGATATTGAAAAGCTTGGTGCAAAATCTAAGGATTCCCAAATATGGTCTGTGAATCGTTTTAGATATTTCTTTTCACGAGTACTTATATATAACTCAAGTGCAGCTTGAGTATCCATCCTGAAATGCCTTAACGAAGGCATTCCTTCAAATCTCGGGAATGACATCTGCGCATCTTTAGAATCTTCCCAAAGTTTTTTTGCACAAGATAGACAATCATCAGCTAATGACGGGTTGTAGTCTTTCAATGCACGATACGAAGCAGCCAACGCAGCAGCAGTCTGCAAATCTAGCATAGGCATGCGATTTGTGAACGCCCAACGATCATCCATAGTTCCACTTGATTTGCCATCACTTTCGTAAGGTTTAAGATTTGGATTATACGGCAGATTATCGGTTATGTCAGCAGCATCTCCAAGATGATGATACTGATGCAGATTTGGTACTACTATACCTCTTACAGGATGGCCAATATTCTTCACCTGAGCTACTACATTGAGTGCTCCA
>OBMA010002125.1_pt1 | contig 11708 bp, 8 predicted proteins | sample 1539141 | NCBI WGS metagenome assembly OBMA01 (sample SAMEA3991484, study PRJEB22521) | metagenome | biome: anthropogenic terrestrial biome; feature: sewage plant; material: raw primary sludge | place: Sweden | collected 2012-09-26 | reverse complement strand
TCAGACAGGGTTTGACCAACCACTATTACACACCATGTTTGTTGATAAGAAACTATCAGGCATTCAAGCGGTGCAGACACTGTCACGCCTTAACCGTACTACCAAGGGCAAAGAAGATACCTTCGTCATGGACTTTGTTAATAATCATCAAGATATTTACAAAGCCTTTAAGCCTTATTACGAGGAAACTCAGTTAGGTGATATTCCTGATGTGAAAAAATTGAATGAGTTGGGTACGACCGTTGATGGTTGGAATCTATACTTCAAAAAAGACATTCAAGACTTTGCGGAAGTGTGGTTTAGTAATCGTATCAGCCCAACAGGGGCAGAACACGCCAAGCTTAATGCGATAATCGATAGAGCGGTCGATAAGTACATGAAGCTCATGCCTGATGACCCAGTGCAACAGCAAGAGCGACAAAAGCTATTTAAAAGCCAACTACAAAGCTACCTTAATCTTTATATGTTTGTATCGCAAATTATGCCGTATGCCGATTCTGAACATGAGAAACGCTATGTGTATCTCAAAGCCTTGCTCACCAAGTTACCCAAAGGCATGATAGAAACTGAAATTGATTTATCTAAGGTAGTTGCCCTGCAATACTACCGATTACAGCAAATCGGCGAAGGGTCAATCAACCTTAAAGAAAGTACAGCTAATCCACTCAAAGGCTCAACTGATGTGGGTACAGGTAAGCCAAATGTGACGGAACATACCTCACAACTAATTGCCGAATTAAATGAGGCGTTTAGCACTGAGTTCACCATTGAAGACCAGTGGTTTTTTGATAATGTTGAAAAGTCTGCAATGCGTAATGACAAAATCGTCAAAGCGGCTCAAAATAATCCACTATCAGCGTTTATCGATTACTTTAATAAACAGTTGGTTGAGCTATTTCTTGAGCTATTGGATAAAAACCAAGAGAATTGCACCAAGGTATTGAGTAATGAAGCAATTAAGAAAAAGGTTGGCACTCGGCTTGCGAAGCATGTGTATGAGCAGGCGAGAAAAGGAGCGTAAGCTCCTTTTTTTATTGATTTTTGTTTTATATTGATTGCTATATATTGAAACATATGCGATGTAGAGCGTTGCAATGCCACCATTCGTGCAAGAATGGGGTGGCTTGTTCGTAAAAATTTGAATTTTTTTAAGCGACGAGTCAGGCACATTTCTGCTATTCATGTTTTCATCGACAATTATAATGCTCAAAAGGTGAATGAATATATAAAACTTACTACTTAACAACTACCAAATGTTGAATTAGCCCTGCGTCAATATAAGACCGAATATTGATGTTGTTAATAGATTAATGCACTTATTTTTGGTAACCTATTTACAAATTAGAAATACTCTTGTAACTTAAGGTTATACTTAATGAACAATACCTCGGCAAATATTATCAAACGCCAATTAATAATTATTAAATTTTTATTAGAAAGTAATTATGTCTCAACTGAAGATATCCAAAATTATCTGAAGGAAAATGGTATTGATGCACAAATCCGAAGTATTCAACGTGATTTGACTGTTCTTGAACAGATTATCCCCTTGGAATCTAAAAAAGAAGATAAACCTTACAGCTGGCGTTGGCAACGTATGGCGGATACATCCATACATGGTTTAAATATGTCTCAAGCATTGGCATTAAGAATTGTAGAGACAGAGTTAAAAGGGGTTATACCAGCCGACCTATATCAGAGTTTAACGCCTTTGTTTGTCAAAGCTCAATTTATTCGTGGTATCTCAGACATCAATAGCTCAAAACAAAAATCAGTTGAAGAATTCATAGACTCTAACCCTACTAATATCCACAAACCAAATGGGATTGTATCTATCTCACCGTCTCAGCAAATTTTATTAAAATTGCGGATGGCTTTGACTCGTTTTCAATCCACAAGTAAGCAACATAACCAAAACGATAAAATTAATACTGGATATCAAGAAGAATTAAAGAATTTATCCAAAGTATTGAAAGATAAAGAATTAGATTTTCTAGCAGATATGCTTGATAACCAGAATGGTTTTGATAAACAGTAATATTTATTTTTCAACTAAAAAATTTAATAGCATGTATTCGTACTGATTTCACAGTAAATAATAAATTTAAGAGATTCTTGCAATGGCATCACTAGACTTAAAAAAAGATTTACCAATCAAAAACTTTATTGATGATTTGATCGAAGCACAAGGTTGGAGTAATTCACCAATATTAAATTTAGATAACAGCAATTGGGATGACCAATTTGTTTTTACCAATACCAATGCACGATTTTTTCGTATTACTGAATTGTCCGATGAAGAAGAAGAAACGTTACGCCAAGATTTAGAAAATGTCATTTCGTGTCTTGATGATTCAAATTTTTGTTTAGTTTATTACATTTCTGGCACACCTGAAGGCATTGAGTTGTATCTTGGCGTGATTGATAAGACTAAACAAACTGGCATTCACGAATATGCTCAATTACTCACTAGTCAGTTAGAAGGTAATTTAACAGGGGTGCAATTTGATAAAGTAAGTTATGAAGATTTAGGGATAAAAATTATCCAACCCTTAAAGAATTCTAAAAACTTTGGCTTATTACATGGCGTACCCTCTCGAAGTATTGATCAACAATCACAAACAGGCAAAAGTATCACGCAAGGTATTGATAGATTGGCTAGGGGGTTAGCCAATGAAACATGGCAAATGGTATTGGTGGCAGAGCCTGCAACAGAAGCTGAAGTTAATCAACAAATCAATAATTTATTGCAGTTATCGTCAGATTTACACCCCTTTATAAAGCAGTCTCATCAAGCTGGAATTAATGATAGTGAGACAACCTCCATTACTACAGGTTCTAGTATTAGTCATGGTTTGACTACTAGCACTGGAACAAACTGGTCGGATACACAAGGTTCTGGTACGAGTGATACTACTACCCACCAAAAAGGGTCAAATTCAGGAGGCGGGAAATCATACAGTAACAATGGCAGTTCATACAGTAATGGTACTTCAAGTAGTTGGGGCGATAATAAATCGGTATCAAATGCTCATGGGACTAGTACCAATGATTCCAAAACCAGTGGCGGTAATACTGGCAAATCTATTAGCAAAAATGAATCTACTAACAACTCTGAGACCAGAGGCAGTAATACAGGAACGTCAAAGGCAGAAACCATTGAAATTATCAATAAAAAAATAGAACGAGTGCAAAATCATATCAATGATAAACTGATTGAGCGTTTTGATTTAGGGCGTAGTAAGGGAATGTTCAAAACTGCTGTCTATCTAGCAGCCCCTAATAAAGTCGTATATGACCGTCTAACCCATGCCATGGTCTCAATTTTTCAAGGCAACCAATCGCATTTTTCACCCTTAGAAGTCACACCATTTTCACCAGAGCCGAGTCATATCCAAAATCTATTTTTGGTACAACGTATCAATAAACATAGTCTTAATAATCAATTAGCTTTGATTCACAGTATTCCATTTACACCTAGCAATGTACTGGGTGCAACTTGGCTAAATGCCAATGAAATTTCTTTGCTTGCAGGGTTACCTAGCCGTGAAATTGCAGGAATTAAATTACGAAAAAATGTAGACTTTGCGGTGAATCCAGTTAATCCAACGCAGGGTTTTGCACTGGGGAGAGTAGTACAATATGGTAGAGAACTTAAAAATAATTTGGTAAAACTCGATAAAGAACTGATTAAACAGCATATCTTTATCTCTGGTGTTACAGGGGCGGGTAAGACCACTACTTGTCAACAAATTTTGTTGCAATCCGATCTACCTTTTTTAGTCATAGAGCCTGCCAAAACTGAGTATCGCAGTTTGTATCAATATCTTGGTGACGAGATTGAGTACTATACATTAGGTAATGAAAAAATATCGCCCTTTCGTTTTAATCCATTCGAGTTAATTACAGGTGAGTCTTTATCTGGGCATATCGATATGCTCAAAGCCACTTTTACCGCTGTTTTCCCGATGGAAGCGTCGATGCCGTATTTGATAGAAGAAGCCATTGTCAGAAGTTATCAAGATAAGGGCTGGGATATCAACCAAAACGAAAATCTCTTTTATGATAATCCTTGGGAAAATCCAAGTGAATGCTTTCCAATTTTTAGCGAAGTATTAGAAACCTTAAAAGATGTGATTGCCTCTAAAAACTTTGGGCGTGAACTACAAGAAAAGTATGAAGGTTCATTGATTTCAAGGTTAGATAATTTAACCCTTGGGGCAAAGGGAAAAATGCTCAATACTCGTACATCTATCAACATTAAAGAAATGCTTTATAAAAAAGTTGTTATTGAATTAGAAGATTTGCGAGATGAGCAAGATAAATGCTTAATGATGGGGTTGCTGTTAGGGCGAATTGCTGAAGCCGTTAAACATGAACACAAGAAAAATCATAATTTTCAGCATATTACACTGTTAGAAGAAGCTCATCGTTTATTATCCAAACCGCAGGCAGGTGAGGAAGGTTCAAAGCGTTTAGGTGTTGAGATGTTCGGAAACCTATTAGCAGAGGTTCGCAAATATGGTGAATGCTTAATCATTGCCGATCAAATACCTAACAAACTTGCTCCAGAGGTGTTAAAAAATACCAATACTAAGATTGTTCATCGTCTATTTGCATCAGATGACCGTCATGCCATTGGTGATACAATTCGATTGTCGGATGAACAAAAAGACTTTTTGACCATGCTACAGGCAGGTGAAGCCATTGTTTATAGTGCGGGCTGGCATGAAGCGGTAAGGGTAAAAATTGACAAGCCAACGGATACGAACGCACCAGAGATAGATGAAGCCATTTTGATGACAATGGGGTTGCAACGCATTTTTGAGCAACGTCGTTCGCTTTATCCAAAATCTTCAGAGTATTTTGATAAATTACCGTTAAGCGCTAGTAGCTTTAATGACACTATCACTTTAGCAGGTAAAGTATTACGTTTTGCTTTTTTGTGGGGAGTGACGCCAAATCAAGCAAATATTAAAAACCGATTTATTCATCAATACAAAGAATTGTCAGAAAAATTGATAGGGCTTGATACAAAACAAGTGTTAATAGCTGTCTTTTTTGATATTTATCCCATACAAAACAAAGAATTTGGCAAAAGCTATAAGACAATAGAGCAGTTATTAAATGAACTAATTGATTTTGCACTCATTGACAATCTCTTATTTGAAAGTTGGGTTGCCAAAATCTTGCTTGAATATGTGTCTATCGATTCTGCTGAAGGTGAAAAAACCAAAGTATTAAATGATATATCTTTACTTGCAAATCAAATGAAAAAATTTTAAGGAAAGAGCATGGGATTTTGGAGCAGTTTTAGTAGTATCAGCTCGGCACTTAGTAATTTAAATACTGATAAAGTTGAAGATGATATAACCTATCAAAAATATCATCATGACATCAAAAATTTTAATATTGAATCAACGCTTCAAAATTCGGTTAATGTAAACAGGGGTCAAAGTAACCCAACAATATTTGCAAAAAACCACGATGAAATTGACGACATTGAAACGCTTGAAGATGTTAAAAAATTTTTTGAACAACGTGAAAATAAGGAATGAAATATGGGATTTTGGAGTAGTGTTGGCTCAGCAATCAGTAGTGCTTGCTCATCTATTGGTTCTGCATTAAGCAGTGCCTGTAGCAGTGTGTTAACTGGTCTTAGTACAGTTGTCAGTAATTTAGCACCATTGGCGAACGCATTAGCGGTAGCCATTCCAGCTACTGGTGTTTTAGGTAAGGCGGTGTTAGCCATACAAGTATTATCTATCGTTTTAGGAGTAATAGGTAAAGACGACACGATTGAAGATATTGGCGATAGAGCCATTCAAGCACAGGAAGCAGGTATTAACCCAGAAAACTACTCAACCTATAGGGAGTATGTAGACGCTATTAAAAGCTTTGAATTAGACCCCAAGAAATCCAAAGAAATATCATCGACTGAAAAAATGATTGCAGGACTTGGTGTACAATATTGGGGATTTGAAGAAAGCTTCGGTATCGGTGCAGGCGATATTATTGTCAAAACCTTAAAATCTCCTGATTATTTCACAGGTGAGCGTTTAACGGCTTATCTTGATAAAGTTGAATCAATCAGTGATGTGGTTGCTTATTTTGATAGTAAATTATCAAAATCTGAACGCTTGGCTGTTGAAGAAAAATTGGTTGAAGCCGAAAAAACTATGAGTCCTGAAAAATCAGATTTTACAATTCATGAAGAATTATTAAAACATAGTGACGAGTAACTTTTATGCAATCTGATAAATCACAAGCTAAAGAAGCCTTACATTATTTAACCCTTGTTGTCTTACCTACCCAAATATTAGCCTATCAAAAATTTGATGGACAATATTGGCAACCACTTTTGATGAAAGGTGAAGAAAGATTTATTCATCAAAAAAATACCAAAATATGGGAAGTGATTCTCGAAGATATTAACGATAATTTTAATCTAAAGAACAAACTGGCAGATGTTAAAATCAGTATCTTGTATCAACAAGATACTGATTTTCTTTTGGTTGATGCTGTCAAGTATCTACAAAGTTTTGATTGCCATACTTGGCAGTTTTTGAGCTTAGAAAACTTGTGTAGCTATGCAATTGCGCTGCAAGGCAAAGTAACACCTAATTTGTCATTTAACAAAGATACTCAGGATTTTGACAGCGACTGGTTTCAAACGACTGTCTTACCATTGGTATGGCATGAAGATAGCCTAGCCCAGCAACAACTTGCTTTAAATCAGTTGTTTGAAGATAAAAAACAACTTGAGCAACAAATTACGTTAATGCAAAACAATGCCGAACAAGTCCTTGCCCAGCAAGTGCAGCAACTTGAGAAAGACAAAGCCAGTCTGCAAACTCAAATATCCCAAGCCAAAGACCAACTTCAATGCTTACAGCAACCCAATATAGAAAGTTTGGTGAGTTTTTTACCCGCGATCTTCAAAGAGTTTTGGAATAACGTACGTCCAGATGAGCTTGCGATGTTGGTGGGCAATATCAATCCGCCGCAAATCCCTTCCCCTTACCAATCACCCAGTATTAGTGCGGTACAACAAAAGAAACGCCAGTTTACCGCTATGTCTCACCAAAACCAAGAAAAAATCGTTCAGTTATGCCGTGAGCTGGCTCGTAACTATAACACGCTAGTCATGCACGCTGAATTTAAATCCATTATTGGAGATTTGGACTAATGGCACTTATGGAACATGAAGTTGAGCGTATTAACGATATTGTGAGTGTAGTGGTTGATTATTTATATAAAGATGGGAAGGGAAAAAAGCTATTGCAAAGTCTTTTGAATAATTATACAAAACAAGACAATTCTGCCGAATTTGTTGCTTCAAATGATGAACAAGAAGAAAAGCCTAAAGTTATCAGACAAATTGTCGAAGTGCCAGTTGAAATTGAAAAAATCGTCTATCAAGACCGTATTGTCGAAAAACTGGTTGAAGTCAAACCAGCATGGGTCGATAGCTTAAAGCCATTTTTGGATGAAGTGGAATTTTTTGAGAAAGTGAGCCAAGAGCCTGCATTAGCCCAAATACTATTACCCAATCAATCCAACAATATCAAGCAGTTGGTGGTGAATAGCAGTCAATGGAACACGATTTTGCGAATTTGGGATGAGTTAGCAGTTGCTGTCAAATCACAGCAGAGAGCGATTTCTCAGAATCAAAAGGTGATTTTATTGCATTGTCTTAAGTTGTTTAATCTGACATTGAGCAATCGCCAAGTGCGTTTAGATTCTCCCGAAGTTGGCGATAGTTACGATTATGAGATACATGAACAGGTAATGGGCGATGGCGATAGCATTACCCAAGTGTTATTACCTAGCCTATGTAATGCAGGGGATGAGAGAGTTCGTCCCGCCTTAGTGGCTACTCGCTGAATAAAACTTTAAGAAATATCAAGATATACGGAAAAAACATAATGAGCCAAGCTTACGAATTATTTGTACCAACTGTTAAGCATATCCGCTTAATACAATCCGCCATGACAGAAGCGATTGAGCAAGAAAAATATAATGATAAAGCAAAACTACTAAAGGCGAATGATGAAGTTTTGGCGTATTATGCCAAGCACCGCTATTGGTGGGTGAATAATGGTGAAATGATACTCGATACTAAGCATGGAAATTTATGGCAAGCAGCAAGTGATGGTAACTACTATGATGTAGAGAATGCTAAAAAATACGCCAGCCAGTTAAAATTAGCAGGTTTAACTTGGCAATTACCCACACCCAATCAACTTAAAGAAATCGTTGGTGATAAAAGTTTTCCTTTAATTACTTGGGAGCGTAATATTTTAGATTTAATTGATATCATGACCAATCAAAATACTATGTGGTTAGATCATAGTTATCCTAATTTAGGTAATAGTTCAACAGAAGTTTTATGTATCCACCATAATTCCATCTTTTTAGACCCAACTGCCACATTGAATTTTATCTTACAAAAAAAATGGAAAATCCGACCATATGGTGTATATCCAAAAGATTCAGACATTCAGCAATTTGTGCTTAATCATACGGATTTAACGTGGAATAATTTTCAAGATGATAATGCTTATTTAAAACGTAACCCTTACTCACTCGGTAAAAACTATAATAATTTAGCTCAATTTTTAATTAATTATCAAGATGATGCGTTAGCCAACTTCTATGAAAATCTCAATATTTTGACCACCCTGCAAAATAAAAAATACGAACCCAATCCTAACCGATTAAAAGTCAGCGAAACTTGGCAAGATATTGACTATCTCACCACTCGCTTACCCAAAATCGACAAACTTCGATTTGACGATGTCGAACAAGGTATGTGGGAGTTTTACGCTCCAACTGCATTGCAGGATAAGATGACCAAAATCACATCAAACGAATTTGTCCGCCCACGCAACCCAGCCGATGATATCCGCGAAGCCACCGTTGCGATTGACTTTGGTACAAGTAGCACGGTCGTAGCGATTCGAGAAAATGGTCGAGATGAATTATTGCGTATTGGTTTACAAGCCAAAGATTTTAAAGAAAAAAATGAAATCACCGATGACCAATACGAAAACCCAACGGTATTAGAATTCTTAAATATCCGAAAATTCTTGGAAGAATGGCATAGCGAAGCCTATCGTCCTTTGGTTGATTGGCGTCATATTCATTGCTCGCATGAAGCAAGAGCCAAACTTCGCAATAATGGAAGTAATACCAAAGTTGTCAGTAGTATCTTATTACGTCTAAAACAATGGGCATTGCGTAATGAGAAAAATGCCCAAGTTCGCATTAAAGACCAACAAGGCTTTGAATATCAGCTGAAATCACTTGAAGAGAAAAATCCTGTCAAAGGTCAGCCACTACAACTCTCAGACGACTATCCAGAGCTAGACCCCATTGAGATTTATGCGTGGTTTTTGGGTATGAATATCAACTGGCGAAACCGTGGCATATTCCTTAACTATGTGCTGACCTTTCCTATTAACTATTCTAATGAAGTAAAAGCCAAAATTTTAGCATCGTTTCGCCGTGGCATCCAGCGTAGTTTACCTGAATCATTAGTTTATGATGAATGTTTTAATGATTTTAGAGTAGAAGAGCTCCAGTCCGAACCCGCTGCTTTTGCCGCCGCTGCTCTTAAACGTTTGGATATCAAAGCAGATGAACAAGGCGTGGCGTATGGCGTATTTGATTTTGGTGGTGGTACAACCGATTTTGACTACGGTATTTATCGTGAACCTACGCCCGATGAATATGATGATGGTTGGGATGAAGTGCTAGAGCATTTTGGCTCATCGGGGGATAACTTCTTAGGTGGAGAAAATCTACTTGAAAATATGGCGTACAAGGTATTTGAATATAATAGCCCCGAATGTCGAAAACAGGGGATTAATTTTACCTTGCCGATTGATGCAGCCCCATTTGCAGGTTCAGAAACATTGATTGCCCAAACGCAAGCCGCTTATACCAATACTACCGTAATGATGTCAAAACTTCGACCACTTTGGGAAAATGGAAAAATAGACAGTAATGCAACGGGTGTTGAAAAGTTCAAATTGATTAACAAAGATGGCGAAGCGGTTGATTGTGAAATCAGTATCAAACAGGATATGCTGATTGGTTATCTCAAAGATAGAATTCTACAAGGACTCATCGGATTTTTTACGACCTTAAAAGTAGCTTTTGAACAACGCTTAAATACACTGCCAGATGTGATTCATATCCTTCTAGCGGGTAATTCGAGCCGCTCAAACATTGTATTAGGCTATTTGGGGTGTCTTGACGATAAAGAAGCTCAAGAACTCAATGATTTTTTCACTGAACAGTTACAACTCATATTTGATGAAATACTGAAACTCGAAGTACATAAGCCACTGGATACAGATATAAACAACCCTTACGCACCCACTGCAAAAACTGGCGTAGCTTTAGGGCTATTAAAAGTAGCAGGCGGTGAAGGATTAAAAGTAATCAATCATGTAAGTAAAGCCAATACGGACAGTCCATTCCAGTTTTTCATTGGCGGCTTTAGAAGAGATATTTTAAATGTGAGTATTCATCGTGGACACAAATATGATGAATGGGTCGAGCTTGGCAAACCACGCAATGGTATATTTATCATGGGTTATACCCAACTGCCCACTTCAAGTGTAGAAGGTAGCACCATGCGTGGTACGTCAGGTGTATTCGAGAAAAACCTAAAACTTTCAGGTGATATGACCCATCAGCGAGTATTTGCTAAAGTAATAGCCCCAAATAAAGTTGAAGTCTGTACTGCTGAAAATCTCGAAGACATTAGTAAAGGTAATTCGAGCAATCAAAAGCAAGTAGAACTGAGTTAATGCAATGAGTTTAATAGAACACTTCAAGCAATCAAAAAGCCAACATTCTGATGAACTTAATTTACGCCTGCATCGTGCATTAAGTTGGCTACAAAAAGCCGAAAACAGTCAAGACGATATAGATATCCAATTCATTACACTTTGGATATCGTTCAATGCTATTTATGCCAAAGAATTTGCGAAAGAACGCGCCGCAGACCGTGAAACCTTTAATCAATTTATTGCAGAGATTTGTAGGTTAGATAAACAAAAGGCAATTTACAAAATTATTTGGCAACGTTTTCCGCAAAGTATTCGTGTCATGCTTGATAACCATTACGTTTTTCAGCCGTTTTGGGATTTTCATAATGGAAAAATTAGCGAGAAAGCATGGCGTGAAAATTTTGAAAAAGCCAATAAAAAAGCCTTTACCGCATTAGCCAGTCAAGATACTTATGACATTTTGTTGGTTGTTTTCGATAGGCTCTATACTTTACGCAATCAGCTGGTGCATGGTGGAGCGACTTATGATAGCCAAATCAATCGCTTGCAGATAAAAGACGGTTGCCAAATTTTGCTTGCCTTAATTCCTGCGATTATCGAAATCGTACTAAATAATTCAAATAATGACTGGGGGAAACCGTTTTATCCTGTGGTTAAATAATCGGCTGTGGTATAAAAAGTATGCTCACTATACCCAGCCATAATTGACATAGTGGAACAATAAATCAAACGCTTTAAAATGATTTGCTAGCTTTTTCGAAAAACAGCTTGTCTTTCGAAAGACTCGCCTAAGCCTTTGCCTAAAGCGATTGTTGTTGCCTTCAATATCAACCGTATGGCGTTTACCTACTTGTTTAAAGTCAAAATCAAAGGCGGTTAAAAAACTATCCCAGTTATCACAGC
>OBMA010002120.1_pt1 | contig 11720 bp, 10 predicted proteins | sample 1539141 | NCBI WGS metagenome assembly OBMA01 (sample SAMEA3991484, study PRJEB22521) | metagenome | biome: anthropogenic terrestrial biome; feature: sewage plant; material: raw primary sludge | place: Sweden | collected 2012-09-26 | reverse complement strand
GCAAAGTTCGCAGTGTGCAGCTTGATACCAATTTTATCTGCAACGGCTTGCGCATCAGCTAAGTCTTCAAGTGCTGTGCAGTATTCCGTACCATCATCTTCTTCCCAGTTTTTCATGAAAAGACCTTCAACTTGATATCCTTGTTGAAGTAATAATGCGGCAGAAACAGAGGAGTCTACACCACCAGACATACCGACGATGACACGTTGTTGCATCTAATTAAGCGTCCAAATGAGAAGTTAATGAGGGAGAGAAAGGGTGCTCATAAATGAGCGATAAGGGGTATTTTTTGCCAGTAAGGGCATCTTGAACAGCTTTTAAAACCAGTGGGCTACGGGCACGGGCTGATTCCTGCAATTCATCCAGATTCATCCAGACCGTACCGACAATGCCTGTATCCAGTTGCGCATTTTCCTCAACGGAAGTGATATGGGCAAGAAAGCAGAAACGGTAATAGGTACGATCAGGAAACATGGGCGGCGTATAGGTGTAAATCCCGAGCAAGTGATCGACTTCAACATGATGACCTGTTTCTTCTAAGGTCTCACGAATTGCTGCCTGGATAATGGTTTCATCACATTCAACATGACCAGCAGGTTGGTTAAACACAGTATGTACATAGCCCTCACTGTGTTCTTCGACAAACAAAAAACGTCCGTCTTTTTCGACTACAGTGGCGACTGTGACATGAGGTGTCCAAGCGGTCATAGAAAGCACCATGATTTTAAAAAACGTATTCTACAAAATTTGCGGCGTGCTGGCTAGGCTATACATGTCGGAGTCATTACAAATACAGCCTTTGATTGCTCAGCTAAAATATCAAGTTTTTAAAAAACCTAATTCATAGACTTGTGGGCGTAATTTATCACCCAAAGCAGTATAAGCAGTTTTAAACGCTTCAAACGACACGGGCGTATAATCATCGCTTTCATTGCGTGCTTCTAACGCCTTACGGATTTGATACCAACCAACATCAGTACGATTGAGTTTAAATTCTTCTCTCACCGTATGATTATCAGTATGTTTAAAGTAGGCTTGCCAGAGTTTTTTACCTTCGGCTAACACTTTTTTCGCTTCACTGCTGAATTTTTTGCCTTTTAAATATTGCAACATAAAATCACTTTCAAAACGGTCTGGCGCACCCACTTCGCTTTCACTAAAAGGAATAAAACGATTCACAATCGACCACTTTTGATTATTCCATTCTAAATCATTGGCACTGGCGGTTAAGTTACTGCCATTAAACAACATCCAAACAAGGCAATCATTTTTAAATTCATCGCTGAGTGCTTCGGTGGGTTGTAAAAACTGGTCACGGTCGTTTAGCCATGTGGGTTTAATTAAACGACGCACGGAAAAGACTATTGCAGCTTGCCAAAGGTTTTCGGGGGTTACAAAAAAAGCACCTGCATTGCCATAACCAGATGAGAGTAAAGCTGTTCCTTGTGATGCGTGTTGCATGTCATTACCAAAAACAATCATACTACCGATTGCATTATCTGCCCATTTGCTACCTCGAACATCTTTAGTACTTGTTGTAGGCGTGAGTGCATTTTTTAATGGAATGGCATCCACTTTATTTGAGCGTGGACGAACAATCCATTCACTCAAAAACTTATCATTTGATATATTGAAAAAACGCTTTTCTCCGATAGGATGTGCTTTTTTATCTATAACTTCAGTTGTGATTGAGTCAATAACATTTTTATTTTTTGCCAGTTGATTGGTTTTCCAAACTAAGAAACCAATCGGAAAATCACCTTTTAAGCCATCAAAGGCTTTACTATGCACCACAAAACCGCCTAGATATTGTGCGCTCCAAAATGTCCTAAATTTTTCAAAGTTAGGTGCATTAACGTATTTAAGTTTTGAAAACATGGCTAAAGTCACATTAGGAATTTCAATCGCTAAGCGGACTAGGAATTGAGTAAATAGTTCACGAGAAGCGTAACCCATATCTTTCATAAATTGGGCTGTTTGTGTGTTAGCAACACCTGATTTTACTGTGGCATTTCTACCAGCAGATTTAGTCACATTGTCTACATTCATTGCTTCTGCATAAGGCGGATTAATCAGCACCAATATCTTTTTACCTTCGCTAATTGCATTTCGTAAGGCTTGGGGGATTTTATTGCTTAAACTGTAATCAATTTTGCCATCATCTGTAATATCATCATTTAAATAATCATATTGAAAACGTGTTGCAGCAACACAGGTTTTGGTGGCTTTCATCACATCAATATCGGCTTGGTCAAGCGTACTCATGAAAATATTACGGTGGTTGGAGTGTTTAACTTCTAAGTTGCCCACACCACAACACATATCCCAAATGATATAGTTTTTTTGCCAATTTTTGCCTAAAGTTTCACTTAACATATCATAGGCTTTATCCACCACATGCAAGGGCGTATAAAATGCGCCTTTAAAACTACGTTCATCAATGGCAATTAAACTGTCTCGGCGTTCAAGCAAGTAATTACGATATTCTTCTTTAGGCGGACGGTGATAAATCGCCCAAAACCGACGATAACCTTCTTTATTGCCTAACTCATACATATTGCCATTCAGCATAAATGCAGGTTTATCATCCATAAATATCAGTTTGGCAGGTAGGTCTTTATGGGTGCTGATTTTGCCATCATTCATAATATCCGCAAAAAACAGCAAGGCATAATCTTCATTGGCAACACCTAACAGCTCTTTGCCAATCATCACCACCCATTTATCAAACACTTGTTTTAAATTGTCAGGGGTAATTTGGGTACGAATAATATCGCCCGATTTTATGGCTGCTTTGACCGTAGAAATAAATTCTTCTTCATGTGTCGCCAATTTGAACGAGACAAAATATGTCCCAATATAGGCGGAAATCGCTTCTAATGCCTCTTGGGTATATTGGCTAGCAGATTTACCCCATTTTACGGTTTTCTTTTCTAAAAATGGAATTACATCACTGCTTTTCATAATTGCAGCTTTTTCGGTATCAATTACCGCAAGAAAGGGTGGAACAGTTTCGCCTTTATTCAGCGATTGTTGCACATAATGCAAAAGTTGGGTAAACATGGCATAACTGCTGTGTTTACCTGTATCTTTTGCTTCAAACCAAATCTCTTCGGTTTGAATGTCGATTAAACCTTTGGTGTAACCTTTTAGCCCCAATGCTTTAATATAAGCATCTTTAACGTCTTCTTCACTTTTTACTTTTTTTAAAGATTCATACAATGACATTTTAAAATCCTAAAATATATATTTCTATTATTGAGCTTGATCTAAATGATTATCCTTAACTTTCACATAATGACGTGCTGAATATGGTAAAAATTCCAGTTCCTTTTCAGTCAGCGCACGAACTTGTTGTACTGGACTACCGACATAGAGATAACCGCTTTTTAAAACTTTACGTGGCGGAACAAGGCTACCAGCACCAATCATGACATCATCTTCGATAATCACGTCATCTAAAACAACGGTATTAATCCCGATCAGGACACGATTACCAATGGTACAACCATGTAAAGTCACATGATGTCCAACCGTCACATCTTCGCCAATGATGAGAGGCGAACCATTTGGTTTAGCTTGATTTTTATGACTGACATGCAGCATGCAATGATCCTGTACATTACTGTTTTTACCGATTTGGATTGAGTTGACATCTCCACGAATCACAGCGAAAGGCCATACTGAAACATTCTCTGCCAGTTTTACGTCACCAATGACCACAGACATTTCATCAATATAACAACTTGGATCAATTTTTGGATGATGGTCGAGATAAGGGCGGATATTCTTGGTCATGGTCAGTATCAAAATAAAATATGAATGAATTATAAAATAAAAAGGCACCCAGACTAAAGTGTGTGGGTGCCTGATTTGGCAATTCTAAAATTAGAACAAGTTGCTAAAGAACATCTTGATATGGTCAATCATACGGGCAAAGAAGCCAGCTTCTTCCACAGGTTTGAGTGCAACCAGTGGTTTTTCAGCAATCACTTTACCGTCAAGGCTGGCCACCAATTTACCAACGACCTGACCTTTTGCCAAAGGTGCATTCAGTTTAGGCTGTACCACAAGCTGGGTCTTGATTTTGTCAGCCTGACCTTTCGGCATGGTTACGTTGAAGTTTTCAGCTAAACCAATCTGAACATCATCTTCCTTACCAAACCAGACCTTGGCTTTGGCAAGCACCTGATTGGCTGGTTGTACATTAGCCGTTTCAAAGTTTGCAAAACCCCAAGCTAAAAGGGTACGTGTCTGGCTGGCACGCTCATTCATGCTTGGAGTACCAAAGATCACGGAAATCAAGCGCATTGGACCACGTTTGCTTGAGGTAGTGAGGCAGTAACCCGCTTCTTCGGTATGTCCTGTCTTGAGGCCATCAACGCTTGGGTCAGTGTAAAGCAGGGCATTACGGTTGCCTTGCTTGATACCATTAAAGGTAAATTCTTTTTCAGAATAGATTGGGTAGTATTTAGAGCTATCTTTGATAATGTGCTGAGCAAGAACAGCCATATCTTTAGCTGTTGAATAATGACCTTCAGCAGGCATACCTGTTGAATTGATGAAATGTGTATTCACCATACCAACACGTTTTGCTTCTTGGTTCATCATATGGGCAAATGTACCTTCATTGCCTGCAATGTGTTCAGCCATCGCTTTAGAGGCATCATTTCCTGACTGGATAATAATACCACGCAACATCTCTAATACGGTTGCTGTGCCATTTAATGGAACATACATACAGGATTCAGTGCTGCTACCACGGCACCATGCAGATTCATTCATCCGCACCTGTTCATCTTCAGTCAATTCACCCTTTAAAAGTTTCTGCTCTATGATGTAGCTTGTCATCATTTTTGTCATGGATGCAGGCGCAAGTTTTTCATTTTCATTTTTGGCAGCGAGAATCTGTCCTGTCTCATAATCCATGAGCACATAGGATTTATTATTTAATTCTGGTGGAGCAGATAGGACAGTTGCTGCATATGAAAAGCTTGGCAAAAGTAGTAATGCAGCAAGAGCGCTTTTTTGAGTCATTCTAGGTGGTTCCAATATCTTGTATGAAGCAGAAGAGCCTAGCATTTTAGGACAAAGCAAAGCCGACTGCTATGGGCGAAGTCGGCTTTTTATCATGCTATTGTAGCAAATCGGTTACTTGGAATAATAATTACGGACATCATCACAGATTTGGCGGTTATCTTCATCCGAGGCTGCCTTGGCAATGTCACGGGCTTCTTTCAGGGGTTCCTTATATTCCTTGGTTTGCATACGTTTGCTGAGCATCTCAACCGCATTTTTTTCATTGGATAAATAAGACTTGACCAGCGTGTCGTAGGCCTTGTTGAACTTTAAATCCTTGCCAATTAGAGTTGGGCAGGTTTCAGACAATACATAAATGACCGCAAGTTCCTGTGGAGACACTTCATCAGACATTGGGGTGACTTCAATCTTTTCAGTTTCAGGCTGTTTGTCTGCTGCGAATGCGGTAGGAACAAAAGTGCTGGCAGCGATGAGGAATGATAAACCTAGTGTTTTTACAACATTTTTCTTCATAAGAAATCAAACTCAAAACAAGACTTAAAGAATTTGAACAATTTATAGCATAAAAACAGATAAAAATTTGTATGTTTGCTGTAGGGAATATGGAGAAACTGTGGTTTTAAATATCAATATCTAAAACCACTTTAATGTCTGAATGGCCTGTTTAGCCCTCAAAATTCAATACTTCTTCACATACCGCTTTCTGTTCAGCCTTATCAACCTCTGTGGCAGCTTGACGGGCATCTTTTAGTAAAGTGTTGAATTCAGCATCTTTTTGCAGGCTTTCAAGCGAAGCAGACTTGTCTGAGTAACTACCCAAATAAGAATCCACCATTTTTTTGATATTCTGGTCAAATTTTGCATTCTTACCGATCAGGTTAGGACACATCTCAATCAGCACTTGTGCATTGGCAATATCATCCTTAATCAATGCATCCGCTTCTTTTACTGAAGCTGCGTCAGCAAAAACTGCTGGTGCCACAAGAAATGTGAAACTAACCGCTAAAACTCGAACAAAACTGGATAAATGTCTCATGGCTGCATAAATTTCTCATACTATGAAGATATAAATATATATAATTCAATGAATATTTCAATTGAAAAAACTGCACAGTAATTTTTGAAGAGACAGAACCTTAGTGAATATCTTAATCGCAAATGATGATGGTGTGTTTGCACCTGGACTGCAAGCCTTGGCGCAGGCGTTAAAACCTTTGGGGCGGGTGGTGGTGGTTGCCCCTGAAAGTGAGCGTAGTGGTTATTCAAGCGCCTTAACCCTGGATCGGCCCTTACGTCCCATCCCCATTTCTGAAGATGTCTGGGCTGTCAATGGCACACCTGCGGACTGTGTATACTTATCCATGAATGGCCTGTTTGATTTCGAATTTGACCTTGTGGTCAGTGGAATCAACAGTGGCGCCAATCTGGGCGATGATGTTCTATATTCAGGTACGGTTGGGGCTGCATTTGAGGGAAGATTGATGAAACATCCAGCAATTGCCGTGTCTTTGGCGGGTGTAAATGTACGTTGCTATGAACATCCGCAGCATTATGCGCAAGCGGCACAATGGGTACATGACTTCATTGCCAAAGGGCTGCCTGTGTTGCCACCGCGTCATATCTTTAATATTAACATTCCCGATGTTGAGCAGATCAAGGGGGCGCAGGTGACTTATCAGGGGCGCCGTGCGCAGTCCAAGCCAATCAGCAGCCATGTTGATCCGCGTGGTCGTCAGGTGTACTGGATTGGGCTTGCTGGAGAGGCGGTGACTGATCCACAGTCGGCTTCCAGCCATATCCAGTCTGATTTTTTTGCGGTGTCGAATGGCTATGTCAGCATCACCCCAATTCAGATGGATGCGACAAATTATGCGGTACTGGACAATCTACATAGCTATGTGAATGGACCTGAATAAGCACCTAAATGTTATAACTTTGTGAATATGGAAAGTGAGAACTCGTTTTTTCTCACTTTTTTGGTACTCTTAGGCGCAAATAAGTTAAGGTTTTTTCGATGAGGGCGAAGATGCACTTAAATCATGTTTCGATTTTTCTATCACAAAAAATGATGAAAACAATCGTGCTGTCTACGGTGGTAACACTCACAGCGCTGGTTACTGGTTGTGCATCTAAACCGCAGGTGAATGGTGGCGTTCGCAATGTGCAGGCACCAAATTACTATACAGTGCGTTCAGGCGACACCTTGAGCGGAATCGCAAATCGTTATGGCCTGAATTATCTGGATATTGCCGCATTGAATGACATTGCGGCGCCGTACCGCATCTATGTCAACCAGTCTCTACGCTTAAAGGGCTCTGTGGCGCAACGTACCACCTCAACCCAGGTGATTACCCAGGCGGCTCCAATCCAGCGCCAGAGCATTAATTTGCCAGCACAACAGCCAGTGGTTCCAAAACCGCAACCTGTGGTTCCTAGAACTCAGCCTGTTGTTCCAGTGGCTCCCGTAAATCCATCCTCTTCAACTCTGGCATCCAGCCTGCGTTGGGTAAAACCATCAAATGGTGCGGTCATTCAAAGCTTTAATCTCGCAAGTAATGTGAAAGGCACTCGCTATGGCGGAAATGAGGGCGATCCAATATTTGCCGCTGCAAATGGTCAGGTGGTTTATGCTGCGGATGGTCTGAAAGAATATGGAAACTTGGTATTGATCAAGCATATTGACGGTTACATCACAGCATATGCCCATAACAGCAAGATGCTGGTGAAGAGTGGGGACAATGTCACCGCAGGACAAAAAATCGCGGAGATGGGCTCTTCTGGTGCTAACCGTGTGATGCTGGAGTTTCAGGTTCGTCTGGATGGTAAACCTGTGAATCCAGCAACTGTTTTACCGAATTAATTTATCCCTTTAACAAACTTTCAACAAATTGTTAATAATCTCTAGCCTACAAATAGACTTCTCTGTATGTTAAGCTCGTTTGCTTTTATTAGAACAATAAGCATATTAATAAATTACGAGAGAAGTCTATGTTAGATCAATTGCGTGAAATGGGGGTCTTTGCTTGCGTTGTAGAAAAAAAATTCTTTTAGCGGTGCAGCAAGAGAACTGGGCATTACAACCAGTGCGGTCAGTCAACAAATCCGATCTTTAGAACAAGAAATGGAAGTCACCTTACTTCATCGTTCGACCCGAAAACTGAGTCTAACCGAGGCGGGTCAAGCATTCTTTTAAAGCTGTCAGGAAATGCTGGCTGCGGCAGAGCGTGGCAAAATCCGTATTAACGAATTGCGTGATGATCTGGTGGGAGATTTGCGTATTGCAACCACGCCTGAGCTGGGTGCGCTGCATGTCATTCCAGCCTTGTCACACTGGATGTCTTGGGCTGGCACGTATTTTATACATGGACATCCAGAAAGAGCTGATTAATGGCACACTGGTTGAGGTGTTGCCTGACTGGCACATGCCTGCCTATACCTTGCATGCCTTAACCTCCAAGCGTGAACAGTATCCAATGAAAGTACAGCGCTGTATTGATGCATTGAAACAATACTTTGTGCAGTGACCTGGTGGTCGCTCTTTGCAGGGCGTTGCTTGAACTGATCAATAAAACCAAAAAGCCATGCTTGAGAGAGCATGGCTTTTTTTATGGATTATTTACGTTTTTTAGCTAAGGTATTGAGAGTTTCAACTTCGACTATAGTTTCATCCGCGGCTTTGGCTTCCATTTCATCCTTTTTGCTTTTCTTACGTTTTTTCTTTTTCTTGGGCTGTTCCGTTTCAACGGCTTCACCATCCTCAATGGCTTGCCAATATTCCAACTGTTCCATCACTGCAGCATAAATGGAGTTTTTGCTGTATCGACCTTTTTTATCGAGGGTGCCAACTGGACGAGCCATCAGGATTTCCAGCGCCTGATCAATGGTGTCAATCGCATGGACATGGAACTGACCTGCTTGAACCGCTTCAATTACATCCTGACGGAGCATCAGGTGCTGCATGTTCTGGCGCGGAATAATCACCCCTTGTTTGCCTGTAAAGCCTTGTAATTTGCAGGCATCGAAGAAGCCCTCAATTTTGGCATTCACTCCACCAATTGGCTGTACCTGGCCCAACTGGTTCATCGAACCTGTAATCGCCCATGATTGGTCAATTGGAATTTGACAAATGGCAGAAATTAACGCAGAAAGTTCGGCAACGGTAGCACTGTCACCATCGACCTGACCATAGCTTTGTTCAAATGCCAAGGCGGCAGAGAAGTGCAGGATTTGTTCACGGCCAAAGTGGGCTTTTAGGAAGCTCGACATGAGCAATACGCCTTTGGCATGCAATGAGCCGCCTAGCTCCACACTGCGTTCAATATCCAGAATATCGCCACCACCTTGATATACAGAAGCTGTTAGACGCGACGGTAAGCCAAACTCGACATCGGCATAGTGAATCACAGAAAGGGCATTGATTTGACCAAGACGATGCCCAGAAGTTTCAATCAACTGCGTACCGCGAGACAGGTCTTGCCAGTAGAGCTCACGTAAATAGCCTAAGCGATATTGGCGATGGTGCAGGGCCTGGTTGACATGCTGGTCGGTGACAATCTTGTCATCCGCTTTAAAGGCATGGTGATGCGCTTCGCGGATCAGGTCACCAAGGGTTGAGGCATGTAATGATAAAGAGCTTTGATCCTCAGCCTGACGGCTGGAATCAGTAAGCAATGCGGCTAGTGCAGAACGGTCAAACGGAAGTAATTTATCTGCCTGAACATAGTCGGCAATTAACTGCATATAAGCCTGTTCGTTACTGTCATTACGTTGTAATGTATCGGTAAAGTCGGCACGGATTTTAAAGACACTGCCAAGCTCAGGTTCCACTTCCAGAATTTCATAATAAATTTCAGGTTCGGCCAGTAAAACCACTTTAATATCAAGTGGAACGGAAGCGGGTTCAATGGAGATACTGCCTGTGAGGGTGAGCATATGTTCCAGTGAAGAAAGCTTGAGTTGTCCAGATTTTAAGGCACGTTTCAGGCCTTGCCATGCATAAGGTTGCTCCAGCAATTGTTCCGCTTCCAGCATCAAAAAGCCACCATTGGCCCGATGCAGTGAACCAGAACGAATCAGGGTGAAATCAGTGGTGATCGTACCATTGTGAGTCAGTTGCTCCACATGACCCAATAAATTGTAGTGTGTTGGGAAATCTTCAAAAATAACGGGTGCGCCACTATTTGGTTTATTGGCAATAATCACATTGGCCTGATAACGAGAGGGTACGCGGTTGAACAGTGCAGGAGTAAAGTCATCTTCCTCTTGCTCTAAAATCAACTCAACGTTGTCAATAATGTCTTCGGCGTACTGCTTTAAATAGATATCGAGACCTTTAACCTCTTTGTTCTTATTTAAAATCAGTTCAATACGAGGCATCACCACCTGGGTGGCAATATCACGGTTTAAGCTGGACACCTGATCCCGCGCATCATCTTCCAGATCGCCCAGATGTAAACCCAGACGTTCAAGTTTTTTCTCCATATAACGCATATTGGAGTTGATTTCAGCACGTTCCTTGCTAGTTAATGCGTTCAGGTCATTTTGGGTGAGTTCATGATATTCATTGTCTTTCAACTGCATTGGAATAAAGACATGCTTGTCATTACGGGAAATCAATTTTAAATCGAGTTCTTCACCCTCTTTGGTCAGTTCAACCAATGCCTGTTGCTGTACATCACCCGTATCCTGACGGATACGTTCAATACGGTTGTGATAGGTTTCCGCACTAAAACGGCGTTCCAGCTGCTTTAAGATAATTTGCCATGCCTGCTGCAAGGCATTTTGAAATTTGCTGCCTTGTCCCGCTGGGAAGCGCAGAGCAATCGGTTGTCTTGGGTTCTTGAAATTATTGACATAGACCCAGTCATCAGGGGTAGCCATGGTTTTGGCGTGCTGTTGGAGCAAACGCTTGATCATGGTTCGTTTACCAAGACCAGCCGTACCCACGGCAAAAATGTTATAGCCTGAATAGGGTAAAGAAATCCCTGCCTCGACTGAGGCACGGGCGCGGTCCTGTCCTAAAAAATTATTCAGTGGTTTAATGCGTTTGGTTGAACTTGGAATTTCAGCCAAATCTGGCGTATGTGTCAGTTGGTGTGCATGTAATGCGGTTTTAAGTAGAGTTGCCTGGATGTCGGTCTGTTCAAAAGCACTTGGAAATGAATTGATTTTTGCTGTAATCGTGTTTGTTGGTGTCGAGGATAAAGTTGTTGCGGTCATTTGATCGAGTTTTTGGGTCACTATTGCTATCCAACAAAGAAACGAAAGTTAGGTAATTAAAGGTATACAGTTTTAGGTCCAAAGATCAAGCGAACTTGTGTTTTTTATCGACAAAACAAAACAATAATTTTATTTGATTGCATAAAGCAACTTGCAAGCAGGCGCAAGACGCGATTGAATAGGCACATTCACGCATGTTCATGGAAAATAATAACCAATGACAACTCAAGCCACTGGCTGGGCATCCGCATTTAAGGCATTTTGGGATCGCCGTGCCCTGATTATGTTATTTCTGGGTTTCTCGGCAGGGATTCCGATTCTACTGATTTTTTCCAGTTTATCGCTGTGGCTGGGTGAGGCTGGTATTGATAAGAGTGCGGTGACCTTTTTTAGTTGGGCGGCATTGGGTTACTCTTTTAAATTCGTTTGGGCACCGTTGATTGATGAATTGCCTGTTCCAT
>OBMA010002118.1_pt1 | contig 11725 bp, 6 predicted proteins | sample 1539141 | NCBI WGS metagenome assembly OBMA01 (sample SAMEA3991484, study PRJEB22521) | metagenome | biome: anthropogenic terrestrial biome; feature: sewage plant; material: raw primary sludge | place: Sweden | collected 2012-09-26 | reverse complement strand
ACAATATAATAACGGCCCGAAGTACCAAAAGAGAGTCTGTTAGGAGAGTCTCCAACATGCTCATACGACACATTTGCCAAAAGCATTAAATTATCTCGGAACAGATATCCCGCCTGAGTATGAATCCCTAGATTGAGGTCGTCAGTTCCATTATAAGAAAGATTTAATCCCGAAAGAGATGTATTGGCATACATCTTTCCCTCCTCAAATTGAGCCTTCATTGTCACAGTGATTCCTAATGCTATAAGCAGTAGAGTTAATTTCTTTCTCATTTTACTAATTATTTATTACTTGTTTTATTTTTATAATACCATCTGCCAAACCATGCCAACATCACGATTAGAAGACATCCTCCGATTCCATAAGACAAAGTTTCATTGAGTCCGAATGCATTTGGTGACACGAGAAGGAAGGTAAAACACACCGTTGTCATGAATAACGCAGGTATAAGTGTAATAATAAAAGGTTTATTTTGACGTACAAGATATACAGTCAGTGCCCACAAGGTGAAAACAGATAAAGTCTGGTTTGCCCATCCAAAATATTGCCATATCACATTGAATCCATCCGGATTGGCTATCTGCCATATTAGAATTAACACAGAGACGGCAAACATTGGTACGCAAACATATAGACGTCTGCGTATTGTTTTCTGTTCAAGATGAAGAAACTCTGCAATAATCAGTCTGGCACTTCTAAAAGCAGTATCCCCACTAGTTATTGGGGCCGCAACTACACCAAGAAGTGCAAGAATACCTCCAAACAATCCCAACCATCCACGACAGACATCTTTGACCACTGTTGGAGCATCAAAAAATTGAATCAGGGATTTTGGAGAAGCACCATGCGACTGTGCAATAAACTGATTTGCGACGTCTGGGGGCACCACATCCTTCCATCCTTCATAGAAAAAGAAATAAGAAGAAACCGTAGCCCAAATCAAAGCTACAATACCTTCTGTTATCATTGATCCATAAAATATAGGACGTCCTTGCTTTTCACTTTTCATGCATCGTGCCATAAGCGGGCTCTGAGTAGCATGGAAGCCACTGATAGCGCCACAGGCAATGGTGATAAACAAAGCAGGAAATATATTACTTTTCATTCCCCATTTCTCTGCACCCATGTTACCAAGGCCATCCCATAATTCTGGGATATTAGGCATCTTCACGTATAATCCAATCATTAAAGCTACGGCCATGAACAACATTGAGAAAGCGAACAATGGATAGATTTTACCTATAATCTTATCAATAGGTAACATTGTTGCGAGTATATAATATATAAAGATAATGATGATCCACATTAATCTAGACCCCCATATACTTTCCATGATGATTGCAGGACTATAAACGAAGACAACGCCAACCATAACAAGTAACAAAATAGAAAATATCAACATGATTTTATTGGTTACCGATCCAAGATATTTTCCTACTAACTCGGGTAATCCTGATCCATTATTACGTAAAGAGATCATTCCACTGAGATAGTCATGAGTAGCTCCTGCAAAAATACAACCCAACACGATCCACAAATAAGCAGAAGGACCGAACCACATTCCCATAATGGCTCCAAAAATTGGTCCCGTTCCTGCAATATTTAGAAATTGTATCATAAATATTTTCCATCCGGGAAGCACAATGTAATCGACTCCATCAGGATGGTCTACAGCAGGAGTTAGTCTATCGTCTGGACCAAACACCCGTTCTACGAAACGACCATATAAAAAATAGCCTAAGACTAATGCCACTAAACTGATTGTAAATGATATCATTGTTTAATACACTTTTATCCTGCAAAAATACGTATTTTATTCGAATAATGGAAAAATAATAATAACTTTGCACACAAAAAGTTTGAAAATGAAAGAAATATTTCACAAATCTATCAATAGTCTATTTTTTCATATTACCCTTATACTTATTCTTTTTTCCCAGCAATCCCAGGCTCAAGACTATCCTAAACGTGAAGTAAGAGCAGTTTGGATTACTACCATCGGTGGACTCGACTGGCCTCATTCATATTCTCAATCAGAGTTTTCGGCAAAAAAACAACAACAAGAATTTTGTACAATTCTGGATCGTCTAAAGGCAGCGAATGTTAACACCGTATTACTTCAGACTCGTATTCGTGGTACCGTCATTTATCCATCGGCTTACGAGCCTTGGGATGGATGTCTTTCAGGAAAGCCCGGGCAAAGTCCTGGTTATGATGCTCTTAAATTTGCTATTGACGAGTGTCACCGACGTGGGATGGAACTGCATGCATGGGTGGTTACAATCCCCATAGGCAAGTGGAATAAGTTAGGCACAGTCACTCTCAGGAAAAAACATCCCGAATTATGTCGGAAGGTGAACGACGAGGGATACATGGCTCCAGAGAAGGAGGCAACAGCAAGTTACATTGCAAATATTTGCAAGGAGATAGCAGATAATTATGATATTGACGGCATTCATCTTGATTATATCCGTTATCCGGAGACATACCCGCTTAAAGGTTCTTCTGATTACAGACGCGGCAATATCACCCGTATCGTAAAGAGTGTATATGACAAAGTGAAACCAACAAAGCCATGGATAAAGATGAGCTGTTCACCTATAGGGAAATACAGCGATCTAGCACGCTATTGGAGTCATGGATGGAATGCATACGAAACAGTATGTCAGGACGCACAAGGATGGTTACGCGATGGACTCATGGACCAGCTTTACCCCATGATGTATTTTCAAGGGGAACAGTTCTTTCCTTTTGCCATAGACTGGAAAGAACGTTCGTATGGACGAACGGTAGTTCCCGGACTTGGCATATACTTTATGAGCGAAAAAGAAAAGAACTGGGACTCTGATATTATAGAACGAGAGATGTATGTGCTGAGAACGTTCGATCTTGGACATGCTTATTTCAGGAGCAAGTTCTTTACAGACAATACCAAAGGTATTTATGACTTCGCTGCCGACGAATTCGACCGCTACCCTGCCCTCACTCCAGCGATGACATGGGCAAGCAATACGCAACCATCAGCACCGGAATCATTCAATGTGACAAACACAGACACAGCCGTAATCATTAGTTGGAAAAACGATCCTGCCCATTCAGGTCAGACATACCTTACTTACAATATTTATGGATCACAAGAGTATCCGGTAAACACAGACGACGCACGTAATATCATAGCGACCAGAGTTTCTGGAAACAGGATCAGCATAGGTAATAAAAGTAACAGATCTCTTAATTATACCATAACCGCGATGGACCGCTACGGTAATGAAAGCAAACCAACACAAACTTCACCTTTAGTTGAAACTGTGCATATCAATCTCCTTAAAAACAACGGAGATTATGTCTGCATACCCCCAAAATCATCCATACTCGATGCCGACTATGTAGTAATTACTGATATCATAGGAAAAATAACCAAAGTAAGTCCCTATAACGAAACAAAAATAGATATACAATCTATTCAAGATGGAGTCTATTATATCAGCTCACTAAATGTCAAAGGGGTTTCCCATCGTCTTGGCATGTTTATAAAAAAGAAAAACTACGCCCGGTAAAGTAAGAGACAAAAACCAACAAGAGCGATACTTCCATCAGAATAGTATGCGAAAAAGCCACGGTTTCTCTGATGAAACCGTGGCTTTGTATTATATCATAATAGATACTTATTTTTCAATGGCAGCCTGTGCTGCTGCAAGTCTAGCAATAGGCACACGGAATGGACTGCAACTTACATAGTTAAGACCTACCTTATGACAGAACTTCACACTGCTTGGTTCACCACCATGTTCTCCGCAGATACCACACGTGAGTGTCGGACGTGCTGCGCGTCCTTTATCAACAGCCATCTGAATAAGTTGTCCTACACCATTCTGGTCCAAAACCTGGAATGGGTCTACCTTCAGAATCTTTTTGTCGAGATAGACAGGTAAGAAGCTCGCAATATCATCGCGGCTATATCCGAATGTCATCTGAGTCAAGTCATTCGTTCCGAAACTGAAATATTCAGCTTTCTGTGCAATTAAATCAGCGGTGAGAGCTGCGCGAGGAATCTCAATCATAGTACCTACCTTGAAAGGAATCTCCACACCCTCTTCTTTGAAGAGTTCTGCAGCGGTATCACGTATAACTTTCTCCTGAGACTCAAATTCATTGACAATACCTATCAGCGGAACCATAATCTCGGGATGAGGATCGAATCCCTGCTTCTTCAATTCGACAGCAGCGCCGAGGATAGCCTTAGTCTGCATCTCAGTAATTTCAGGATAAGTATTACCTAGACGGCATCCACGATGACCAAGCATAGGATTATTCTCACTCAAGCTATTTACACGCTGTTGAATCTGTTGCAGAGTTACGCCCATCTCATCAGCCATATCTTGCTGTCCTTTCAGATCATGAGGAACGAACTCATGCAATGGTGGATCAAGCAGACGAATATTTACGGGGTATCCGTCCATCGCCTTCAAGATTCCAATGAAATCCTGCTTCTGGTAAGGAAGAAGTTTCTTAAGAGCATTGCGACGACCTTCCTCTGTATTACTCAGAATCATCTCTCGCATAGCTTTTATTTTCTCATTCTCAAAAAACATGTGTTCAGTACGGCACAAACCAATACCCACAGCACCGAAGTTGCGTGCAACAGCTGCATCGTGAGGAGTGTCAGCATTTGTACGAACTACAAGATGAGTATGTTTATCACAGAGAGCCATGAGTTCTGCGAAGTCACCACTTACCTCTGCCGGTATCGTCTTAACCTCACCGAAGTAAACTTCACCTGTAGAACCGTTGATAGATATATAATCACCCTCTTTCAAAACAGTTCCGTCGATCTCGACCGTACGGTTTTTATAATCTACATTGATAGCGCCAGCACCGGATACGCAGCATTTTCCCATACCACGAGCAACAACAGCTGCATGAGAAGTCATACCACCACGACAGGTCAGGATACCTTCAGCAGCTGACATACCTGCCAAGTCTTCAGGAGAAGTCTCAATACGTACCATGATTACACGATGACCATCATCATGCCAATTAGAAGCATCGTCAGCAAAAAAGACAATCTGTCCACAAGCGGCACCAGGAGAAGCCGGAAGTCCACGTGTGAGGACCTTTGTTACTTTCAACGCTTTCTTATCAAACACCGGATGAAGCAATTCATCGAGTTTATTAGGTTCGCAACGCATAAGAGCAGTCACTTCATCGATCATCTTCTCTTTGTACAGATCCATGGCAATCTTCACCATCGCTGTTCCTGTACGTTTTCCATTACGTGTTTGAAGGAACCAAAGTTTGCCTTCCTGTACAGTGAACTCCATATCCTGCATATCAAGATAATGTTTTTCCAACTTATCCTGCAGAGCATCAAGTTCTTTAAATATTTCAGGCATAGCCTCTTCCATTGACGGATATTTCGACTTACGAATAGCCTCATCTACTCCCTGTAGCTTAGCCCAACGCTGTGATCCTTCAATGGTAATCTGTTGTGGGGTACGGATACCTGCAACAACATCCTCACCTTGAGCATTAACCAAATATTCACCATTAAAGATATCCTCACCTGTAGCCGCGTCACGGCTGAAGCAAACACCTGTAGCGCTTGTTGAACCCATATTACCGAAGACCATCGCCATCACGGTAACAGCTGTACCCCACTCTGCAGGTATACCTTCCATCTTACGGTATAGAATAGCACGCTCATTCATCCAACTATCAAAAACAGCACAGACTGCACCCCAAAGTTGCTCCATAGGATCATCAGGGAAATCACAACCAGTCTGTTCTTTAATAGCAGTCTTGAATCTCTTAACGAGTTCTTTCAATTCGTCTACGCTCATCTCATTGTCAAGATGAACACCACGTATAGCCTTTACACTCTGTATGATAGCCTCAAATGGATCGATATCTTCTTTGTCTACAGGTTTCATGCCTAAAACGACATCACCATACATCTGTACGAAACGACGATAACTATCATAAGCAAATCTTTCATTACCCGTTTTTTTGGCAAGTCCTTCCACTACCGCATCATTGAGACCAAGATTTAGAATAGTGTCCATCATACCTGGCATTGATGCACGTGCACCCGAACGAACAGAAACCAACAGTGGGTTTGTAGGATCGCCGAATTTATTATTCATCAAAGACTCGATATGTCTTACCGATTTCTCAACATCGTCTTTAAGTAAGGCTACCACATTATTCTTACCTTTTACAAAATATTCATTACAAACATCTGTTGTAATGGTAAATCCGGGAGGTACCGGAACACCGATAAGGTTCATTTCAGCCAAGTTAGCTCCCTTACCACCAAGCAGATTCTTCATATCTGCCTTTCCTTCAGCCTTTCCGTTGCCAAAGGTATAAACTCTTTTTTCACTCATAATTTTTTTACGATTAACATACGTATCTCATTAAAACTTATTTTTCATATTTGCAAATATATACACTATATCGATGAAAACCAAAAAAAAAAGAGAAAATTTGCAAAGTAGACCTTACATTTTTACCAAAACGTTCTTTTTTTGTCTATCCTTATCGGATAAGTGATAAAAATGAGTAACTTTGCACCGCAATTATAATCAAATGAGACGAAATAAAAAAGAACTCCCTATTTTAGAAAACGTTACTATCACGGATATAGCAGCAGAAGGCAAAGCCCTTGCGAGAGTTGATGAGATGGTCGTTTTTGTTCCGTTTACTGTTCCTGGAGATGTTGTTGACTTACAGGTACGTCGTAAAAAACATCACTATTGTGAGGCTGAAGTCAAACGCTTTATTAAATATAGTAATGTACGTGAGACACCGTTCTGCGAACACTTTGGTGTATGCGGAGGATGTAAATGGCAGAATTTGCCCTATGAAGAGCAACTTAAGTTTAAACAGCAGCAGGTTACTGACCAGCTTACACGTATTGGAAAAATAAATCTGCCAGAGATTTCACCGATACTAGGATCGGTAAATACGCAATGCTATCGTAACAAACTGGAATTCGGATGTTCCAACAAGCGTTGGCTTACTCGCGAAGAAGTGGAATCTGGCACTCAATATGACCAGATGAACGCTATCGGTTTTCATATAACCGGTGCCTTTGACAAAATACTACCTATTGAAAAATGCTGGTTGATGGATGACCTCCAAAACGATATCCGAAATACTATTCGTGACTACGCATTCGCCAATGACATCTCGTTTTTCGATCTGCGGGCGCAAAAAGGTCTCTTGCGAAACATCATGGTTCGAAACTCCAACACTGGGGAATGGATGCTACTGATTCAGTTTCATTATGAGGAATGCGATGATGAGACGAAGGCAAAAGCGTTACTTCAGCACGTGTCCGAGAAATTCCCTCAGATAAGTAGCTTAATGTATGTAGATAATCAGAAGGGTAATGATACCATCGGCGATCTTGATCTGCAAATATTCCGTGGTAACGACTATATCTACGAGACGATGGAAGAGCTCAAATTCAAAGTAGGTCCCAAAAGCTTTTATCAGACTAATACGGATCAGGCTTATCATTTATATAAAGTGGTACGCGACTTTGCAGGGCTCACAGGCAAAGAACTGGTTTACGACCTTTATACCGGTACAGGAACCATTGCCAATTTTGTCAGTGGCAAAGCCCGTCAGGTAATTGGCATTGAATATGTGCCTGAAGCCATCGAAGATGCAAAAGTAAATTCAGAAATCAACGGTATCGATAACACTTTATTTTATGCCGGTGATATGAAAGACATTCTCAATGAGGCATTCATTGACGAACACGGTCGTCCTGATGTCATTATCACCGACCCTCCACGTGCAGGTATGCATCCTGATGTAGTCAAGACCATTCTGAAAGCAGCTCCGCAAAAGATTGTCTATGTAAGTTGTAACCCGGCCACTCAGGCACGCGACTTAGCCGACCTCGACTGTGATTATGAAGCTATTGCCGTGCAACCGGTTGACATGTTTCCTCATACCCCTCATGTCGAGAACGTAGTACTTCTAAAGAAAAGGCAATCATAAAAAAACAATAAAATGAAAAGTATTTTTCGCAGTATGCTGTTTGGAGTGGCTTTCTGTTGCTCTTTATCATCTTTGGCAGCCACAAATGAGATTATCAATAGTTATCGTATCAGTGGATGCTTGATGGGAGAATTTCAAGCTACAGACCAGACAGGCGCAACACCTAAGGATTTTTTCAGCGTAAAAAATATGCGTCTGATGGTTGACGGACGTATCATGGACGATTTCTACTACCGCGTACAATTGCAGATGACAGGAGTAAGCAACAACATCAACGGACCACACATCGTAGATCTTTGCGCTGAATGGCAGAAATATAGTTTTGCTTATATTAAATTCGGTGAATTCAAAAGGCCTTTCACATTTGAGAATCCATACCATCCCTGCGATCAAGGCTTTTATAATTTTTCACAGAGCATATCAAAACTGTCCGGCATGACCGACCGTAACGGTGAGCAGATGAGCAATGGACGTGATATCGGTATTCAGGTGCAAGGTGATCTGTTTAAGGCTAAAGACAATCACTATTGGTTACATTATCAGGCAGGAGTCTTCAACGGGCAAGGCATCAATGTCAGTGAAGTGGATAACAAGAAAGACATTATCGGAGGTTTCTGGATTGTGCCCCTGAAAGGACTGCGCATCGGAGCTTTCGGATGGAAAGGAAACTATGCACGCAAGTTTACTGAGACAGACCCTATCATGAATACTACAAAAACAGTGATCAAGAGTGTTGACCGCAACCGTTATAGCTTGGGGTTCGACTATGGAAATAACGACTGGACCTTCAGGTCTGAGTATGTACACAGTGAAGGAAAAGCCTTTGCCAATAACACCCTTACCGATGGAACAATCAACACCAAACTAGGTGATGAAGCGGACGGCTGGTATGCAGCTGTCATCTGTCCTGTCAAGAAAGATGTATTCCATATAAAGGCACGCTATGACGTTTACAGACAGAATGCCACATGGGCAAGCAGTAACAACCAGTATGAAATAGGTGCAGACTATGTTATCAACAAAAAGCTCAAACTTCAAGTTGATTATATCCGTGTCAATGACCGGACATCACCTATTGACCATAATTACAATATGATTGACTGCCAGATGATGATCAAGTTCTAATCTGACTGTCGGTTGAGTAACCTTTAATACTCAACATTAATGTTCCCTATATAAAATCCTAAGTGATTTTATATAGGGAATATTGTTATTGTAGGGAGGAGAAATACAATATAACTTGCACTCAGTAAATTACTGCTCTAGAATCAAGGCCGACATTGGAGCTATTTCGACTGAACCTCCATTTATCGTTTTGATTCCCCTTACATCTATTTTTCCGTCACAGACGAGCACTTTCCATTGGCTCTTATCTACATCTATCGTCACAGCTCTTCGGTTTGCATTGAAAACGACAATGATATCTTTTGCAACATCACCATTAGCGTAACCATTTAACTTAAAACCAATGACACAAGAATCAGAGAAATTGAAGAAGTGTAAATGTTTACGAACCATCTCCGCATCTCCCATACGGAACGCCGGATGTGACTTTCGAAACTCTATCAATCCACGATAATATTGAAACAAATCATTATATTTGCTTTTGTTCATCCAGTTTATCTCATTGATAGAATCGGGACTATTAAAACTGTTATGCACGCCCTTTTTAGAACGGAAAAGCTCCTCACCGGCAAAGATGAAAGGAAGTCCCTGCGAAGTCATGACCACAGTCTGAGCCAATTTGTCGAGTGAGAGGATTTCCTGTTCAGAAGCATTTGGCATCTCTGCACGCAAACGGTCAGCAAGACACATGTCATCATGACAACTCACATAAGAAATCATCTGCGAGGGTTCTTTAGTCCATGGTTCTTTACTGTAATTAACCTTATTATTATCCACCTCAGGATGCTTTATCCCTCCTACCAGTCCAAACTTGATACTCTCCTCTTCGCCGGGAATACCGGCAAGAAAAGCACCCTTTTGGTTATCATTGAAAGGACCACGTAAGCCATCACGCAGTTCATCACCGAAAGCCCCTATTCTATCCATCTTATAAATATTGGCCTTCATAGCCAAGTGACTCTGAGGTATCGCAGGTGTTCCTGCAGCCCATCCTTCGCCATAAATGATGATGTTCGGATCTATCTTATCCAGGGCAACGCGAATGGCTCTCATTGTCTCAATGTCATGAATGCCCATAAGGTCAAAACGGAAACCGTCAATATGGTACTCTTTCACCCAGTAAGAAACACTCTCAACCATAAACTTGCGCATCATGGCCCTTTCGGAAGCTGTTTCATTGTTACATCCGGAAGCATTCGAGGGCATTCCATCTTTAAGATAACGATAGAAATATCCAGATACAGTCTTGTCAAAATTGCTACCTGCGATACTAAAAGTATGGTTGTATACAACATCCATGATGACTCTGATTCCCGACTTGTGAAGAGATTGCACCATCTGTTTCATTTCTCGGATACGCGATCTGGGATCTGCCGGATTCGTAGAATAAGATCCATCTGGAACATTATAATTTACCGGGTCATATCCCCAATTATATCTATTTGCTTTCAAGTTTGACTCATCCACAGAACCGAAGTCGAACATCGGTAATATCTGAACAGCATTTATCCCCAGTTCCTTAAGATGGTCAATACCTGTAGAAAGCCCATCACTACTACGGGTTCCATATTCTGTCATCGATAAAAACTTACCCTGTCGAGTAATATTCGAAGTACCGGACAATGAAAAATCACGTAAATGCATTTCATACACAATCAGGTCTGATGGTCTTAACAAGTCAGGACGAGCATCACGATCCCATCCTGAAGGGTTGGTAGACGTCATATCCAATATCGCCGCACGTCTTCCGTTAAGACCTACAGCCTTGGCAAATATTCCGGGAGTGTTTCCACGCCATTTCCGGCCGACTCTCACATTAAAGTCATAAAACTTCCCGATAAGATCTCCGATGACAGTTGCTTTCCAGCATCCATCACTTCCTCGCTTCATCAGTACTGTTCTGTAGGCCATTCCATTATAACCATCTGTATAAAGAGACAGTTTAACACTATTTGCTGTTGGAGCCCACAAGGAAAAATCTGTAGAAAGAGTACTGTAGTTCATCTCACACAGCTCCCCATCGGGTACCGGATAATCATCAAACGAATTATAGTGAGCACGATTTGAGGAAAAAGCTGTCAGTGACAAACCGAAAAAGAATATGGCAAAAATATGTTTCATAGCCTAACCTTATTTAGTTTATGCAACAAAAGTAATCATTATTTTAATAGCTTGGTTATTTTATCAGAAAAATGATTGTATGAATATATATAAGAGCTTCGGTGGGCACTAAAATATTCTTTAATCTTGACATTTTTGACCTAAACATAGCTTTTTGATTTTTTGTCGTTATCGTCACCGCTGAGGGAATAAGTCACTTGTGGTGAACGTCTTACAGATATTTTCACTTGGGTTGTACCGTCACTTAATATCATGGTTTCGTCACAGCGGATTTTGTGTTTTATTCTTTCTATTTATGTTTTCATTTTTTAGCGTCACTTTATCATCTCCATTGGTTATCAGGTAGTTATGATGGTTTTATCTCTTTCAAGCCGTCATCGACAGTCATGCAGCCGTCATCTCCGTTCCGGATAAAGAGGCGTTGCCGGACTTGATCGAGGTGTACTGCCGAACCGAAAGAGTGTAG
>OBMA010002117.1_pt1 | contig 11727 bp, 12 predicted proteins | sample 1539141 | NCBI WGS metagenome assembly OBMA01 (sample SAMEA3991484, study PRJEB22521) | metagenome | biome: anthropogenic terrestrial biome; feature: sewage plant; material: raw primary sludge | place: Sweden | collected 2012-09-26 | reverse complement strand
GGTTTAAGTAAAACTTTTGAAAAAGATTTTGACCTTTATTTATTCGATGTAAATGTTCCTTTTATAAATGGCTTTGAACTTTTACAAAGTTTGCGAGAAAATAAAGATATAACACCTGCTATATTTATAACAGCTCTTATAGACATTGATAATCTTACAAAAGGTTTTAAAGTTGGGGCTGATGATTATATTAGAAAGCCATTTAATGCTAATGAATTAATTGTTCGTGTAGATTCACTTATAAAAAAATCCTTTAAAAATTATGAATCAACAATAAAATATAATGATTTGAGTTATGATATTAAAGAAGAAAAAGTGTACAAAGAAAATGAAGAGATACACTTAAGTCCTTCTGAACATCAGTTATTAGTACTTTTTTTGAAAAATATTGGAAAAGTGATAAATAAAGATGATATTTTATTTAATCTTCATGACAATGATACTTTAGGAAGTGATGCAACTTTGAGAGTTCAAATATCAAAATTAAAAAAAATAGGTTTAATTATTACAAATATTAGAGCAGTAGGATATCGTTGTGAAAAAGTATGAAAAACAATCTTTGATAAAATTTACTTTCATATATTTTTTCTCAATTGCTTTATTGATTCTCATAGTTGGTTTTTTATATTTTTGGCAACAAAAACATTTTATTATGAAAAAAACAGTTATGCAAATGTATCAGTATTCAACAATGTTATCCCAAACGAATTTTCAATATAAAGAAGATGGGTTTAGTTATGATTTAGAGCAAAAAATAAAAGTAGAATTTGAAATACCAGTAAAAATAGATAACTTTTATATAAAAGCATTCCCTTTACAAAATTATAATAAAGTAGCAACTATTAAAATAGATGCAAAACCAATTGATAAAGAAATTTTTGAATTAAAAGTATTTACGCTTATAATTCAAGCCGTTTTATTACTGATATTTGTATTAATTAGCTATTTATTAGCAAAAATATCACTCAAACCAATGCAAGATACAATTTCTCATCTTGATAGATTTTTAAGTGATTTAATCCATGATTTAAATACTCCTGCAACAGCTATTTTACTAAATATTAATATGATTTTAAAAAATGAAAAAGATGAAAAAAAACAAAAACAATTAAAAAGAATAGAAACAAGCGCTTCTTTGATAGCCTCTTTACATGAAAATTTGGAGTTAATTTTAGAACAAAAACAAGATTTTGAAGATATTAAACTTTATAATTTATTAGAAGAAAAAATAGAAGATTTTAAACTTTTGTACCCTCATATTATTTTTGAATTAGAATGTCCTACAAATGAAATAATAAATACAAATAAAAAATCTTTTCTAAGAATAGTTGATAACATTTTGTCTAATTCTTCAAAATATAGTAGTGCGAATTCAAAAATAAAAATTATATACAAAAATAAAAAACTAACAATCCAAGACAATGGAAAAGGAATAAAATATCCTAAAAAGATTTTTGAAAGAAGATATAAAGAAACAGAACAAGGATATGGAATAGGAATGCATATTGTTCATAGATTATGTGATAATTTAAATATAGAAATTTCTATAGAATCAAAGGAAAATATTGGTACAAAAATTGAGTTATCAAACAAATTATTCTAAGATAATAAGAACAAACTATCAAAAATTAAAATTTAATTTTTGATAGTTTTTATTTTAATAAATTATGATAGGGTTTAATCCTTTTGGGATTACTTCTCCAATAATACTAGCATATCCAAAAGATAACTCTTCAATCTCTTTTATATACTCTTTAGCATCATCTTTATCCATTGCTATTAGTAATCCACCTGATGTTTGTGCATCGCATAACAAAGTTTTACAATGACTTGGAAGATTATTCATATATAAAATATTATTTTCTACATATTTCATATTTCTTTTTGTTCCTCCTGGAATCACATCATTAGCACATAAATTGATAGCTTCACTTAGAATTGGTACATTATTGCATGAGATATTAAATGAAACAAGTTCATTTATACACTCTAATGCATGACCTAACAATCCAAAACCTGTAATATCAGTACAAGAACTCACATCATATTTTCTCATTATTTTTGATGGTAAGTAGTTTAAACTTGCCATTATTTTTGCACACTCTTTTATAAAATTTAAAGGCAATAAATCTCTTTTTATTGCAGTTGTTAATATTCCCATTCCTAAAGGTTTTGTAAGAACCAATACATGCCCGATTTTTGGAGTATTATTTCTTATTATATCTTTAGGATGAATCATTCCTGTTACTGATAATCCATAATACATTTCAGGAGATTCAATAGTGTGTCCACCAAGTAACACACCACCACACTCTTTGATTTTGTCATTTCCACCTTGTAAAATAAGACCTAATGCCTCTTTTGGTAAATTTTTTTTATCAAAACCTACTATATTCATAGCAGTTTTAACTTCAGCTCCCATAGCAAATACATCACTAAGTGCATTTGCAGCAGCTATTTGTCCATAAATATATGGGTCATCAACAACAGGAGTAATAAAATCAAGAGTTTGAACGATAGCTTGTGTTTCATTTATTTGATAAACACTAGCATCTTCACTTGTATCAAATCCTACTAAAATTCTTTCATCACTTGGAACTAAACCGCAAATAGTTTGTTTAAGATCACCCGGACCCATTTTTGCAGCTCAACCAGCAGCTTGAACGAATTTTGTTAGTTTATATTCGTTGTTCATTTTTCTCCTTTTCTAAATTTAAATTAATTATTTTGTGATTTTTTTAAAATTTAATTTTTAAAAGTATATATAAATTGTGAAATTATTATACATATAATTCATTAAAATATCATTAAAAATAAGTAAAATAATTTTTACTTTTTAAGTTTTTTTTTATACATATTATATTAATATTGGGCATAAATTTAGTTCAAGGCCATAGGTTATGGTTTGACATAAAGCTGAAATTACTCACTTTATCTCTAAAAAATAGAACAAAAAACTATTAGAGGTTAATCTATCATGCAAAGAAGAACATTTTTAAAAACAACAGTTGTATTATCAAGTGCAGCAATTTTATCTCCAAATTTTGCGTTTGCAAAAGAAGAATCAAATCCTTTTGGAATAACAAGTAAACCTAGAAAATTTTCAATCACAAACAAATATAGTTTAAATCCAAATGAAGAAATAGCTCAACTTTGGATTCCTATTCCAAAAGAGGAAAGCTACCATAAAGTTGTACATTTTGCTTACAAAGGTAATTTTCAAGAAGCAAAGGTTGTAAAAAATAACTATAACACAAAAGTTTTATATGTAAAATGGAACAAAGGTGAAAAAAATGCACAAGTAGAAGTTATATTTGATGTTATTATGCAAGAAAGAGTTACTGATTTTTCAAAAGCTACTGCCAATGCAAATTATCCTTCTGATGTAAAAGAGTATTTAAAAGGAACTACTCATATTCCTGTTAATGAAAATTTGCAAAAAATCGTACAAGAAATAATCAAAGATAAAAAAACTCCATTAGAAAAAGCACAAGCTATTTATGATTGGACGGTTACCACTATGTATAGAGATAATAGTGTAGTTGGTTGTGGAATAGGGGATGCTTCTAAAACTTTAGAAGAGAAAATTTATGGGGGAAAATGTACAGATATTAGTTCTGCTTTTGTGGCACTTCTAAGAAATGCTGGAATTCCTTCACGTGAAATATTTGGTATAAGAGTTGGAAAATCTTATATTTCATCTGCTTGTGGTAATGCAGATGAAAAAGGTTTTGCAGATATAACAGGAGCTCAACACTGTAGAGCAGAGTTTTATATAGATGGAATAGGTTGGGTACCTGCTGATCCTGCTGATGTTACAAAAGTAAGACTTGCTGAAAAACTGACAAATGAAGATCAAAAAATAAAAGATGTAAAAAAATATTTCTTTGGTTCTTGGGAAATGAACTGGGTTGCATTTAATAGTGCTAGGGATTTTGTTTTAAATCCAAAATCAACACAATATCCATTAAATATGTTGGGTTATCCATATGCTGAGGTTGGGGAAGATGCTCTTGATTATTATGATGCAAAAACTTTTACATATAGTTACACTTCTCAAGAAAGAGTATGAAAAGATATAATATTCAAATAATTAGTGCAGTTTTTACGGCACTAATTTCAACACTTTGTTGTTTGCCTGCATTTTTTTTTATTTTTTTTGGAATAAGTAGTTCTATACTTGTTTTTTTTACTACTTTGGAATATATTCGAATTCCAATGGCTGTTTTAACAGTGATTTTACTTATTTTAGGTCTAAGACAATTAAATAAAAAAATTTCTTGCAAAAGAGATAATAAGAGCAAATTAAAACTATATTTTTTTAGTACAATTTTTTCTTTATTTTTGATATTTTTGTTGCTTTACCCTGAAATATTACCTTATTTTATGGATTGAATTATGAAAATTTTATTTATAATGTTTACTTTTTTTATTTTATTATTTGCTTCTGATAGCACAGTAATAAAAGTTGAAGGAATGCATTGTCCTTTATGTACTACAGCTGTTAAAAAAGCTATTAAAAATTTAGATGGAATAGAGCAGTTAAGTGTTCGATTAAATACAAAAGAAGTAAATGTTACTTACAATGAAAAAACAAATTTAAAAGAAATTTTAGAAGCCATAAAAACAACTTCATACGAAGGGGTGGTTCTTTCAACTTCAAAAAATTAAAATCTTCTATAAACTTATATTGCTATAATCTTTTTTCAATTAGAAAAATGATTAAAAAAAGGCCAAATTAAATGAATTTAGAGCAAATACAAGAAAAATTAATAAATGATTTTAACTTTGATAGAGTCTTAGAAATTCTTACAAAATTGGGTGAAAATTTCACAAAACATGACTTAATTGAAAATGCAAAAGGTTTAATTAAAATGACATATACTTCAAGGGAGATGGATGATGTGTTTTTTAATGCAGCCTATCTTATGGCCTCAAGAAGTTATTATGAAGGACGTGATGTAAGTTATAGTTTAAACTTCTCAATGGATATTCAATCAAATGTAGAATTTTCTTTAAAAGAGAGTTTCAAATATAGAGTTGTAAGTGAAAAAGAGTTTATCTTAAGAGAAGAGTTATCAAACTTATTAGAGTTAAATAGAACAAAATATGAAGAGAATAAAGATGAATTCTCACAAACTAATATTTCTAAAATAGAAGAGATTTTGAAAATACTAGACTAATCATATAATTTATAAACTCTCTAAAGCTTGCTCATTAAATCTATAAGTTTTATGTTGAACTTTTATTAAAATATTTTTTTCCGCTAACTCTTTAAATAGTTTAATAAGTGTTGGTTTAGAAATAGAAAAACTCTCCATTATATCTGTATATGAAGCTATAAAAAGGTTATCTTTATCTAGATTATTTATTATATATTTTATGATTGCTACTTGTTTTCCATCTGTTATTGCTGAAATTGTTTTGATTAGATTATTGTTTTTTTGAATCTCTTTTTTTTGCACAATAGGAAGTAAAATATCATGTAAACTATCCAATAATTCTTTAATATTAATAGGTTTAATTATATAGTTTTCAACTTTTAATCTTATTGCATCTAACAAATATTGTGTATCTGTGTGAGCCGTAGTAAGAATTGTAGGAATATTTATATTTTTGTTTTTTATATGTTTTAAAAAATCAATTCCATTTTCATCTTTTAATAAAATATCTGAAATAATTACATCAACTTTTTTATTTAATAAAATATCTAAGGCTTCACTTATTGTTTTTACAGCATAAATATTATTTACAAAATCTTCTAAAATATCTCTTGTGTGTTTTAATAAATTTTCATCATCTTCAAGATATAAGATATTAAAATTATGTAAGATATTTAGGTCTTTATTATGCATTTTTTATTTTCCTATTTTTCATTTTGTATTGGTATTTTTATTGTAAATAATGAGCAGTTAAAAACTCTTTGATCTTTTATCTTGTGTGAAATATTCTTACAAGATATTTCCCCATCCATATGTTTTTCAATTATTTGTTTTGACATATAAAGTCCAATCCCAGTTCCTGCACTTTTATATTTTGTAGTGTAGTATGGTTCAAAAATTTTCGGCAAAATTTCTTGGGGAATTCCTCCCCCATTATCAAGTATATTTACAATAAGATGATTTTTATATTTATTTACAATTATTTTTATAATTCTATCATTTTTATCAACATTGGAGGATAAAGCGTCTTTTGAGTTTGAGATGATATTTAAAAATACATGGGATAATTCATTATAAAAACTATTGATTTTTATATTTTTTCTTATACTTAATTTTACTTCTATATTTTCTTGAATCAAAAGATATTTTGATAATTCAATGGAGTGTTCAATGCAATTTTTTATACTAAATTCACTTTTTATTTTATTTGGTGAAAAGAAGTTCTTAAAATCATCAAGAGTATTTGACATGTTAGAAGCTAAAAATAGTGCATCTTTTACTTTTTCATCAACAAAATTTTGAGTTAGTTTTCCTAAAAGTAATTTTGTTTGAAAACTTTGAATAATCATAGTAATAGAACCCAAAGGTTGTCTCCATTGGTGTGCTATATTATTTAACATTTCTCCTAAACTTGCAAATCTTGCTTGTTGGAACATGATAATATCTTTTTTCCTATTTTGTGCCACTTCTTTTGAAATTTTAACTTCAAGATAATTATTTAGTTCTTGAAGTTCTTTTGTTTTAATATTTACTTTTTTTTCAAGGGAATTATGAAGTTGTTTAAAATTATTAATAATAAAAATAGATAAAATTATTGAAAATAAAAATACAATAAAAATTGAGATTATTGAAAAAATAAGAATAATATTAAAAATTCTATCGGTATTTCTTTTTTCATTAATTGCAAGAGATAAATCATAATTAATTAAACTAGTTAAATAAATAGAAATAGAATTTATTTGAAGATCAAGATGTACATAATCATCTTTTTTTTGAGTATTTAAATCAATTTTAGTAATACTTTTTTTTATAATTTCCATTTTATTATTTATATTATTCATAATACTATTTTTTAAAGTTTTATTTTCGTAGTAATTTTCTTCTTCAATTATAAACATTTTAATAAAAGTAGTTAATAAATGTTTATTTTGAATTTGAATTTGTTTTTTATATGAAAACCAGTTTTTATCTATAATCTCTTGAGCTAAATTTAAAATCTCATTTGCTTGATTATCAGAAATTTGTTTTTTCTCAAAATCAATTAAAGTATCTTTTATATTTACTTGATATGTATCTTTTATATTTTCAAGTTGCATTAAACTTTTTGTTCTTTTATCAAATAAAATATCAAAATCTTGTTTTATAGCAAATATTGAAATTTGTGAAAGAATAATTATACAAATCATTCCACCAGCTATTATAAAAATCAAAAAAGCAGTTTTATATTTAAATTTTAGTTTATCAAAATATGATATGAGATTATTAAGTTTATTTTTCATTTTTTATCTTAATAAATTCATTGTTTTCATATTTAAATAAATAAATTTTATTCAATAATTGGAAATTTTTAAACTCTAAATTTATTCCATCTAAAAGATTATTGGGTGTTGTTTTTAGCATATATAGAAATTTTTTTCTTGTTATATCACCTTTTATTCTTGAAATTGCATTTACTAAGATTTTTGCAGATAAAAATGCTTCAAATGACAAAAATCCTAATTCCTCTTTTGGATAGTATTTTTGCATTAAATTTTGATACTCCAAAACTATAGGAAGATTTTTATCTGCATAATTAGGAACAACTTGTGAAAATATTAGATTTTTACTATTTGTATTTAGTTTTTCAAGCTCTTTTACCATGGAATTTGCATCACCAAAAGAGATATTACAAAAAATAGCATCTTTTAAATTTTCATTTTCTTTTGCTTTTTTTATGAATAAAGAGTTTGTTTTATAAGCTCCAATCATAAATATAACTTCAGGTTTTGCATTTTTAATTTCATTAAAAGCATGACTGATTGATAAGGTATTTCTTTTGTATGAACCCTCTGCAACTAAAGATAAATTTTTCTTTTTTAATAATTCTAATAAAGAAATATATCCTTCTTCACCATAATCATCATTTTGATAAAAAACTGCAATTTTATCAAGTTTTTTTTGAACACTCAAATAATTTATTAAAGTTTCAATCTCTTGCTCATATGAACTTCTAAAATTAATAAAATTTGTATTTTTATTATCCCTTAAAAATGAAGCACCCGTAAATGCAGAAAAAAATGGAATATCTTCATCATATAAAATAGGTAATACTCTTTTTACCGTAGGAGTTCCAACATATCCAAAAAGTGCAAAAATTTTATCTTGATAAATTAGTTTATTTGTATTTCCTAAAGTTAGTTCAGGCTCATATTTGTCATCATAAACTAAGAACTCTATGTTCTTGTTTTTTATTAAATTATTTTCATTTGCATATTTAAAATAACTGTTCACTCCACTATTAACAGAATCTCCCCAAGATTTAATAATACCTGTCATAGGAAGAGAAGAGCCTACGTAAAGGGTTCTTTCTTTGAATACTTCGTCTTTAAAGTAAATATAACAAATAACAAATATAAATATAATAATAGGTAATCTTTTTAGCATATAGAAGTTTACATAAAAAATAAAAAAATATACTTTAAATTAGACGTTGAGTAAAGTTACAATTTAAAATAAAATGGTAAATAATAATTGTATTTTTAAGTGATGTTTAATTTTTAAATATATAAAATAGGTAAAATATTTTTTACTAAAAAGGGCATAGTTTATGCAAGAGTTTATATATTATAATGCTTTGGGGCTTGATTTCCCTATTAGTGAGCAGATATTTGTAACATCAAATATCGAAGAAACAAAAAACAAAAATTTTTTAATTTCAAATTCAAAAGAGATAACTTGTGAACTAACTGCACAAGAGATAGATTTTTATATTAAAAATTCACAAGATTCTATATCAAACAAAATCAAAAATATTTTAAAACTTTATGAAATTGCTGCAATAAAATATGATTTTGCACAAGATATTTCATATTCTCAAGAAATTTCAAATGAAGTTTTATTAGTTACTTCAAATGAAGAAAATGCAGATTCATTTATATCAAAAGTAAAAGCAGAAAACATAGAACTTTTTTCAATAAATGAAGAGATTATAAAATCAATAACAGGACATATTGGAAATCTTAAAGTAATTGTTGATGATGAGGGTGAAGATATTACGCTTAATGTATCTCAAATAGTTTGGTTTGATGCAAAACAAATGGGCTTAAATCAAAGTGGAACTCTTGATCCTAATTTATCAAGTATTGATGAAGTAATACAGACGTTAAAACAAAATATAAATTCATATTCATACAAAAAATTTACAACATATGATCAAAATATTTGTCAATATCACGGAAGAAGAGAAGAAATTTGTTCAAAATGTGAGGAGGTTTGTCCAACGGTTGCGATTACTAAAGATGATAAAACAAAAACTTTAACTTTTTCTCAAATAGATTGCCATGGCTGTGGAGGTTGCGTTTCAGTTTGTCCAAGTGGTGCAGTTGATTATGCTCCAACAAACAAAGAAGCACTTTTTGAAATGAGTAAATTGTATAAAGGGACTCATCCTTTGATAATTCCTGAAAAGATGGATATTTTAGATTTAGATATTTCTATAAAAGAGCAAGTTTTGCCATTTGCAATTGAGGGTGAAAAATTTTTACATGAAGCTTCACTTTTAACTCTATTACAATTATCAAGTTCTCAAGTTATTTTTTATAGTGATTTTATCTCTAAGGGAACAGGTGATGTTATCCGTATTTTAAATGATATTTATCAAAAAAAATATGCAAAAGATGCTATTTTAGTTGCAATGAATAAAGAAGAACTAGAGCATGCAATAAAAGAAGTTTCATTTATTGAAGATTCATATTTCAATTTTAATCAAGATAGTCTTAAAAAAAGAGAGATATTTTCTCATAGACTTCAAAAACTTGTTGGTGATGATAATTTAGGAACAGTAATTACAGGTGAACATGTACATTATGGAAAAGTTTTAGTAAATGAAGTAAATTGTACTTTATGTTTAGTTTGTGTTGGCGCTTGTAATGTTGGTGCATTAATTGCAGATGCAAAAGATAATACTCTAAGATTAAATCCAAGTTTATGCACATCATGTGGTTATTGTGAAGTTTCATGTCCTGAAAAAGATTGTTTAACTATTCAAAGGGATATTATAGAATTAGAACCATTTTGGTTTAAAGATAATGTTTTAGCTCAAGATAAACTTTTTGCTTGTGTTGAGTGTGGAAAAGAGTTTGCAACTTCAAAAGCAATTGCAAAAATTGCAAATATGATGGCTCCTATTTTTTCAAGTGACCCAGTAAAAGAAAGAAGTTTATATTGCTGTGCTGATTGTAAACCAAAGATTATGATGCAAAGCTATTTTGACCAAAAAACACAAGGATTAAATAATGCAAGATAATCAAACAATAAACAAAGCAAGAGCACTTTATTATAATCTTTTTGCAAACTTTTTTATTTTAAGTTCTAAGAGTGAAAATTATTTCGAATTAATAAGATTAATAAAAATTTTAAAAGAGAATCCTTTAGATGAAAGTTCAGGTGAAGCTTTAGAAAATATTTTAGTTTTATTAGATCCTAGTTCAAATGTAGTTTTAATAAAAGAGTTTGATGATTTGTTTCATAATCCAACAACTAAAAAAATTAGACAAACAGCATCATTTTATAATGAGGGTGTTGAATCTGGCAAAAAAAGAGTTGAGATGATAGAGTTTATTGCAAAAACAAAACTAAGACGAGATGAAAACAGCTATTTTGAATATGAAGATTCTATTGGATTTATTTTTTCATTAATGGCTGAATTATCTGATTTATTAGCAAATGGACAAAAAGAGTATGAAAACACAGTTCATTGTATTTTTGCTCAAATTTTAAATGACTTTATAGATGAGTTTGCAAAAGATGTTTATGAAAGTAAGAATTCAAAAATTTTCAAAGAGTTAATGGTTGTTTTACACTCATTTATAGAGTTTGAAAGATTATATTTAGAAGTTTCAAAACCAGTTAAAAAAGAGAAAATTGTTAAAAAACAAGGTGATGATTGGGGTGATATTTCAGATGAAGAGAGACAAAGAAGAGAAAAGAATAGAGCTTTAAAAGCTTTAGGACCAAAAAACTAAAAAGGTTTTCCTTTTTAGGGATTTTATAAAAAAAGTAAGGCTTTTTTTATAAAGTCTCTTAAATTTAGGGGGCTTAATTTCTATAAGGAGGTCAGTCGTGCAAGAAAGCAGAAGAGAGTTTGCTAAAAAAGCTGCGATTGTAGCTGCTGGTGCAGTTGCAGTTTCTGGTACTGCTGTATTGGCTGCTACTGGTAAATCATCAAGTCAAGATGATAGTAACAATGGTGTTGTTGTTGGAGAATCAAGAAAAAAAGAGATTCTTTACAAAAAAACTGCAGCGTGGGAAGAGTTTTACCGAACTGCAAAATAAATTAAGTAGGAGAAGCGTATGTCAGCAAATACATATGAAGCTTTGAATGCAAAAGTTGGACGACGGTCATTTATGAAAATGGCTGCAGTTGCTACTGCATTTGGAGTTACATCGTCTTTTGCCAGTACACCTGCAACTAGAGCTGCTACAGAAGAAGAGATTAAAAATCCTTTTCCTGGTTCTAAAATGGTTAAATCTATTTGTACAGCATGTTCAGTTGGTTGTGGTGTTATTGCAGAAGTTCAAAATGGTG
>OBMA010002114.1_pt1 | contig 11732 bp, 9 predicted proteins | sample 1539141 | NCBI WGS metagenome assembly OBMA01 (sample SAMEA3991484, study PRJEB22521) | metagenome | biome: anthropogenic terrestrial biome; feature: sewage plant; material: raw primary sludge | place: Sweden | collected 2012-09-26 | reverse complement strand
TATAATAAAATTTATCTTGTGGCTCACCTGTAAATAAATTATCAAATATCTCTTTGACTGCGATATTATTTTGTTGCACCATTATTTGTTTTTGTAAAATTTTGTGATGATTGTTATAATTAGTTTTCAAGTTTTTATATTCATTTATTGAATAAGAATACTTATTAGCATCATATTTTTCAGGAGTAATAAGCTTTTCTTCCATATCCCGAACTCTCTTAACAATAGTTTTTCTATCTTTGATAGGATCATCAAATACAGCAACGAGATCATCGAGCCCTAATTCTTTTAGCTTAGCAGCTATTACTTCTAGTGCTGTTCTCTTCTCACAAACGACTAACACGCTTGCACCATTTTCAAGTGCATTTGTTATTATTGCTGTTAATGTTTGACTTTTTCCAGTACCAGGAGGTCCTTGTATAATTTTATACTGTGAGTCCGTAAGTGTTTCTACAACATTTTGTTGACTTGGATCTGTTGTAATTGAACTATTTGTCCCTGCAATTTGAAATTTATCTAAATTATTAACTGAAAATAAGAAGTCATCAAAATTCATTCTTAGGTTGTTGAAGTCTTCAATTACACCTTCGTTTTGACGCATAAACAACCCTAAGAGAGCACTTTTTTGAATAAATGGTGCATTTGATGCTTGGCTTTCTAAAATCTCAGGAGAAGGGAATTTCTCTATTATTGTTTTACCTTCTGCAGTTGTAACATCTGTACTTCCCATTTTTAGTTTTTCATTCAATTTAGAAATTATTTCCTTCATTTGATCAATTGAAAATAACTCATCATCTAAGTCCATCTTTGAAATTTCTGAAAAATCCAATTTCTCATCATTCATCAAATGACTCATTAACACTTTATTTACACCAACTATATTTTCTTCATCTTTTGTTATTATATACTCATTAGTATCTGCTTTTGATCTTACAATATTTAATTTCCATATGAAAAGTGGCGCTTTCAAAAATGATTGAGTTTTATTATTTTTCTTCACTAATATTGGATAACCTATTGCAAAGCTGTTAAATCCTTCTTCTCTAAGAATATTATTATTTTCTGAATACAAATATTCAATTTTATTTACTAATGCTTCATCTTTTTCATCATATTTAGAAAGATTTATTCTTAATTCAAATTTTTCTTCAGAAAACAAATTGGTGAAGAATTCATCAGAAAAACCATTCTTAAGTTTATCAATATCAAAAAAATCCATTCTAGCTTTATATCTGCTAGGTAATGCATTTAAATATATATTCCTCATCGATCCAGTATTTAATTTCTCAGCTAATAAATCCAAAAATTCTTTTTTCATATTTCTCCTATTCGATTCTTTTTTGTCATATTTTTTTCAAAAATAAAAGTAAATCTTACTATAAATTCTGCTTATTAATAGTTCTCAGAGATAATATAACATATGCTATAATGAGCACTGATATTGTTATTAAAGTCTTCCATTGGGTAACTACATCCCCATTACTTTGAGTTAATGTTCTTGTAAATAAATTCAATAAAATTGCATTTAATATAGAAAATCCAATATATATGAATATAGATATTATTCCACCTCTAGCAAGAATGCTTGAATATACTAGTACTATAACTATTAGAGTTAAATAAAGGAAAATTATTAATATAATCAACGGTTCTTTTAAAATATATTGAAGACTCTCGACCATTTTAGAGATAAGTATTTCATTTTTACCAGGAATTCTTATTTGAGAGATAACTACTAATGGAAGAAAATATAGAATATGAAGCATTATTATTTCATTTAATAAAATTGATAACAACTTAACAAAATATAATACTTTTCTACTGACTCCTGAAGAAACTATTGTAGCCATTACATTATTCTTATAATCCGTAGAGAAAGAGTTTATTGGATATATAAATATAAATATCATTCCTGCAACATTTAGTAAATACGTTGTTATTCCTAGCATAACTAAAAATGCAGTATTATATCCGTCTGCACCATTCGAACTAATAAGCGAAGAAACGTAAATTGTTGTTAACAAATTGAAAATCCCAATACCTACTATAAGATATAAGTAAAATTTACTTGTAATAAATTTATACATTTCCATTGTAAATATTCTTTTAAAATTCACTTCTATTTCCCCCTCTTAATGTTGAATTTATGCTTTCTTTCAATGTAGATACATCTTCCATACTAGAAATCATTATTCCATTACTTGAGATTTCTTTATATACTTCTTCCCATTTTGAATCCTTAATATCAACTTTTATACCTGTTCCAACAATGTTATAAGGTATTGAGTAAATACTTAGTATTTCTTCAACTCTAGAATTATCTGTTGTATTAATAACACGTAATTCCTGCATTTTAATCTCTTCTATGCTAAGTATTTTATTAAGTTTCCCTTGATTTAACACGATAACTTCTTGACAGAAATTTTCTAACTCTTCTAATATATGACTTGAGATCACTAGCGTTAGACCTTCTGAATGTAATTCTTTTAAGTAATTTTTGAAAAAATCAACAGTTTCTAAGTCTAGTCCTCTAAATGGTTCATCCATAAGTAAAATTTTAGGACTATTCATTAATGCAATTAACAATATAAGTTTTTTCTTCATTCCATATGAATACATCGAAACTTTCTTATTTAGCACATCTTTTATTTTTAATTTCTCAGCTAAATAATCAATTTTTTCTTTATTATATTGTCCTTTTAACCCTGAAAAATATTTAATATTAAAAATTCCTGTTCTGTTATGGTAAACATTCATTCCATCTAGCACTAAACCAACTATTGATAGTGTTGATGGATTTTCTTTAGGATTGTTACCGTTTATATTTACAACACCCTTATAGTCTGTTATTATATTCGTCATACATTTGAAAAGTGTAGTCTTCCCTGATCCGTTTGGTCCAACTAATCCATAAATTTTGTTCTCATTAAGTTTCAAATTTTTAATATTTAAGACTGGTTCTATTCCTGAATAACTTTTTTGTAAATTCTCAATATTGATCATACTGTCCTCCTAAATAATGTGTTACTTCATCTTTATTGATGTTCTCATTCTTTTGTCAAACGTCACATACTCATCTATTCCAAATGATTTAACATATTCAGAAGCTTCATTTATATATGTCCCAACATGTTCTGGTTGGTGTGCATCACTCGATAATATAACTGGTATTTCATACTTCTTAACGTATCTCATAAAGTCACTATAAGGGCTTATTTCTTTAATTGGATATCTGTAATATGTCCCTGTATTCACATCAACAAGCATATTATTATTATGTAGAATAACCGCTGCTCGTTCTAATAAAGAATCAACATCGGCAGGATTAGGAATATTTTGGAACATTCTTAAATTAAATGGGTGTCCTAAAATATCATATAATCCAGTATTTGCAACATATTCTATCTCATCTACATAGTCTTTCCATATACTTACTAAATCTCTCTTTGTAAATTCGTCTTTTAATAGGCTGAAGTCAAATCCCCATCCTTTAATAAAATGAATTGACACAATTATATAATCAAAGTTATACTTTTCAATGATTTGTTTTACTTTTTCTTGATTTTTGAAATTACATATTTCTATTCCAAATTTTACAGGATAACCTTTGTCTTTAAGCATTTGTATAAAGTTTGCATATTCATCTAATGTGTGTACAAATTTTGATTTTGGATTATCTAGCCATTTTTGCTGGAATTTACCAATTTCAGAATTATCTAATATAAGTTCATCATAATACATGTCTTTGAATTCCACAAATCCATGACTATGCTCTGTTATTCCAATTTCTTTTAGCCCCATTTTTTCTGCCTGTTCAAAAAACAGTTTTACCCACTCTTCATCATATTCACCGTACTCAAAATGCATGTGGTAATCACTTAACATTATTTCACCTCTCTTTTTACACGTAAGAATTCTATGATTGCTAATTCTTCAAATAATTCATAATTTTTCTCTAACTCATCAACTGCTAGATTTAATATTTCACCATTTCGTACTCTTTTTGAAAGCCCTCGAAATACACGTCTCAAAACATCCATATCGTGATATTTGTTAAGCACTTCATTTTCTTTAACCCAAATATACAATTCTTTGAATCGCTCAGTATAATAATCCTTATACTTATCAACCTCATCAAATATTTCTGAAGTGATAATTTCTATTGGTCTATTAGCTATTTTTTCTATATTTGTTGATAAAAAATGGTCTATAAATATATCAGACATGATCCCTTTATATAACCCGAATTTTTCATTTATTTCATTGACTAATCTATTATTTGTATCAGTTACAGTATCTATTTGCCTATGGAGAATTACTCCTTCTTTTATGTTGTCCGGAAGTACTAACTCCTCTATCCGACCTTTATAAAAATCACCAGAAAAATTACCAAAAAGATTCTCTTTGTTTTTTTCTAGTGAAATTAATGAATGTCCTATGTAATTCATTTTTTACTCCTAATCATTCATATAAATTTTTAAAGCAACACCCTCATCATTCGGAATAGAAAGTGCATATATTTTCTTACCTGCATCAATCAAACGTGCAATAACTTCTGAATGTTCTTTTGGTAAATAGCCTATTTTCTCTTTTCTTTTATTATATACCGCTACAGTATTTATTGAAACTCTTGAAAATTCTCTGAACAAATCTACTTCCGATAACCGTATTATCTTAGCTTCATAGTTTCTTATATATTTTGTACCAATTAATTGACTATCCATTAAGTATACTCTTTTATTTTTTGGTAAATATTTTTCCAAGATTATTTTTGCACAACTAAACATCATTTCTTTTCCAGCTTCTATTTTTTCTTCACGTCCATTTTTCTTTTGTATAATCAATACACTATTACCAAATCTATATTCTGTTATAATGTAATTTCTTTGTGTTTTCAAAAAATCAAAATAATCCATTAATTCTTCAAAAAGCATGATCTCTCTTTGTGATACTTGAAATGATCCTCTTTGTAAATCAGTCGAATCACCTTCAACAAATGAATAATAAAATCTACCATCAGCAAAAATTTCTATATCGTAGTGACCTCCATAATATGATCCTTCGAATTTTAATCTTATATCTTCAAATGTATTTGATAGCATAATAATCACTCCTTCTAGTTATCTACATAACTTTTACATCGGCTGTAATTTTGTATATTACATCTTTTCTTTCAACTATTATTTTTATTTTTTCTGACAATTCTTTGTCCCTTTTTACTTTTTTTATTAATTCCATTGCAGGGTTTATTGCCACAGGAAAGCCAACATTCTTGAACATTGTCAAATCACCTGTTGTGTCTCCATATGCAAATGATTTCGATAAATCAATATTATATTCTTTACAAAATCTATCTATCGCTTTCTTCTTACTTTTTCCATCCCACATTGGTATAACTTCACCTGTAAATACTCCACTAGCATCAACTTTATATTTAGCTCCTGTGAAATTATCTGCGCCATATTTTTTTGCCATTTTTTCAACTAAGAAATCTGGACTCCCTGAAATTATAATTATTTTATGTCCTTTTCTTTTATGTTCTTCTATTTTCTCTCTCGTGTAACGATAAACTTTATCACCTTTAAGTTCTATAACTCTTTTAGCAATAAAATCCATGTCTTCTTCACGTAAATTTTTTAGTGCATCAACATATGTCTCGACTAATTCTAGAAGATAATCATCATAATTTCCACGTCTTGACTCCCATTTAGAGAATTTTTCTTTAACTCTTCCTGCCCATGAATTTATATTAATAAATTCGTATTTTACTAACATCTTAAAATGCTCAATTAATAAAGAATCTCTGTAAATTGTACCATCTATATCAAAAAAAGCTGCTGTAGTTTTTTTCATAATTCACCTGATTTCCGAATTTTATTTTGTTTCATTACACCTTCTAATCTAATTATACCCTTATACTAAACTTTTGTACATAAAAATATGTTAACTTTCATATTATATTAAAAAAGTGAAAAGCATAAGTGCTTTTCCACTTTTTAAGTATATTTCTTTATTTCTATTTTTTTCTTTCGCTTTCTCTTCTTTCTTTTCTTGACATTACTTTTTCATCTTCAGTTTGAACTTCCTCATCTGCAAATTCATCTTTTTGTTCATATGTAAGGTTTGTTACTTCATCGTGTTCTAGATTATCTACATCTTCAGGTGTATTTATTCTAATTTTTATCATGAATGAACTAACTTCTCTTTTTATTGTATCTATCATTTCATTGTAAATATCAGCACTTATTATTTTATATTCACTTACTGGATTTTTTTGTGCATATGATCTAAGATGTATTCCTTCTCTTAATTCTGTTAAATCTTTAAGGTTCTCTCTCCATCTTTGATCCAATACTTCTAGCATAATATAGTTTTCGATTTTTCTAAATGTATCTTCATCTACTGATTTTTCTTTATTATTATATATTGCCAATAAATCATTGTTAATAGTTTCAATGATTTCCTTTTTGTCCATGTCTTGAGTGTTTTCAGGTAATGTATAATCGTAATTTTCTCTAAGTTTTTCTCTTAAGAAATCAAAATTCCATTGACTTCTGCTTTCTCCATTAAGTGAAGTGTCAACTAAATCTTCTACTGTCTCTAACATCATTCCTTGTATGAATTCTTTTAAGTTTTCATTTCGCAACACTTTATCTCTTTGTTTATATATTATTTCTCTTTGTTTATTACTTACATCATCATATTCAATTAGATTCTTTCTTATAGAGAAGTTTCTACTCTCAACTCTTTTTTGAGCATTCTCTACACTTCTAGTTATCATTTTCGATCTGATTTCCTCATCTTCAGGCATTTTGAATGAATTCATAAACATTTTCAGTCTATCTCCACCAAATAATCTCATTAAGTCATCTTCTAAAGATAGGTAGAATTCAGATGCACCTGGATCTCCTTGTCTTCCTCCTCTTCCTCTTAATTGATTATCAATACGTCTACTCTCGTGACGTTCTGTACCAAGTATAAATAATCCACCAGCTGCAATAACAGCTTTTTTATTTTCTTCACAATCTTTTTTGTAGATTTCTATTATGCTTTTATATTCATCCGTTCCTTTTTCTGCAACTTTTGATGCTAACATTTCAGGATCTCCACCAAGTTTTATATCAGTTCCTCTTCCTGCCATATTTGTAGCTATTGTTACAGTTTTATATCTACCTGCTTGTGCAATTATTTCTGCTTCTCTTTCATGATGCTTAGCATTCAATAATTCATGTGGTATTTTTGAACGTTTTAATAAGTCAGACAATTCTTCAGAATGCTGTATTGATGCTGTTCCTACAAGTACTGGCTGTCCTTTTTCAAATAATTCTTGTATTTTTGCGACAATTGCATTATATTTTGCACGACCTGTCATATATATCACATCAGGAAAATCTTTCCTAATAACTGGCATATTTGTTGGTACAATAACAACTGGTAATCTATATATTTGTTTAAATTCTTCTTCTTCTGTTTTTGCAGTACCTGTCATTCCAGATAATTTTTTGTACATTCTAAAATAGTTTTGTAGTGTTATTGTTGCTAATGTTTGATTCTCTCCAGCAACTTCTAATTTTTCTTTTGCTTCAATTGCTTGGTGTAATCCATCAGAATATCTTCTACCTTCCATTAACCTTCCAGTAAATTCATCTACTATGATTACTTCACCTTTATCATTTACTATATAGTCTCTATCTCTCTTGAATAGTTCTTTAGCTTTCAATGCTTGGCTTAAAAAATGAGTTAATTCTACTGTTTCAGGTGAATATAGATTATCTAATTTAAGCATTTTCTCTACATTTTTAACACCTTTTTCCGTCATTGTTACTGTGTGTGCTTTCTCATCAACTTCATAATCTTCCCAATCTTCAGCTGGAATTACTGTATTTTTCTTATCTTTTATTGTTTCAGTCTTAACACTTCTTGTTAATCTTGTTACAACTTCAGAAAATACATTATACCAATGTGTTGTTTCTTCTGCTGCTCCTGATATTATTAACGGTGTTCTTGCTTCATCAATTAATATTGAATCAATCTCATCGACTATCGCATAATTATGCTCTCTTTGAACTTTTGATTCCATTTCATGAACCATGTTATCTCTTAAATAATCAAATCCAAATTCATTGTTTGTTCCATATGTTATATCTGCTTCGTATGCTGCTTTTCTTTCCTCAGGAGATATACTTGCAACTACAACTCCTGATGATAGCCCTAGGAAATCATATAACTCACTCATTGTATCTCTATCTCTTTTTGCTAAGTAATCATTTACTGTTATTACATGTACACCTTTTCCAGTTAATGCATTTAAATAAATTGGAAGTGTTGACATTAATGTCTTTCCTTCTCCAGTTTTCATCTCTGATATTTTTCCACTATGTAGAATCATACCCCCTATTAATTGAACATCATAGTGTCTCATACCAAGTACTCTTTTTGCTGCCTCTCTTACTACTGCAAATGCTTCTGGTAAGACGCTATCAAGTGATTCTCCATTTGTTATTCTCATTTTAAATTCTTCTGTTTTCCCTTTTAGTTGTAAATCTTCTAATTTTTCAATCTCTGATTCTAAAGAATTAATTTTCTTTACATCTTTCGACATTTTCTTTATAGTTCTCTCATCTGTTGTCCCAAAAACAGATTTTGTAAGCGTTTTTATCATTCTATTTTCTCCTTAAGTTTTATTTTAGTATATTATTGTCACTTACTAAATAAAACCTACCTCAAATCTCTTAAATTATTCTTATCTTTCTTACTATTTTGAATATATTTCATATTTGAATCATATTTTCTTCTTAATACTGTGTTTACATCTAATTCCTTTGAAATATTTTGATAATTACCTTTGAATATATGAATACTATATTTTTTCTTGTTAACGTCAAAACGGTTAATCTCATTGATTAACCTTTTCATATCATTATATGTTATATTTTCACTATTCACAAATTTATTAACTTCATTTAGATAAATGTTTTTTCTTAATACATCACCTGCAAAGCTAGGATAATTCATTATTAACAATAAACATGAAGTAATAAATATAAGTCTTTTATTTTTAAACATGATATATTTTCTCCATAATTTTGTAACATTTAGTATGTATAGACTTATTTTAGCATTTTTTTTCTATTTTGTATATATTTTATGTTTGTAATATTGTGTAAATTAGTGTATAATTTGGAATATTACAACGGTTATTTGAAAATATTATAGGAGGTCACAATGATCATAGAACCAAAGTTAAAAGGAAGTTTAGCATTAACGTCTCACCCACTTGGTGCATACGAATTTGTAAAGAGACAGATTGATTATGTAAAAAAACAAGAAAAATATACAGGACCAAAGAAAGTATTAATTATAGGTTCATCTTCTGGCTATGGACTAGCATCTAGAATTTCACTGGCATTTGGAGCATCTGCAGATACTATAGGTGTTGCATTTGAAAAAGGTGTTGAAGGAAAACGTGTTGGAAGTGCTGGATGGTGGAATACCATTGCTGTATCTGAAGAAATTAGAAAAGAAGGACTAATTTCAAAAAACTTTATGGGAGATGCTTTCTCAAATGAAATGAAGAATGATGTAATAAAATATATTAAAGAAGAATTTGGTGGAAAGATTGATTTATTAGTTTATAGTTTAGCAAGTGCAGTGAGAACAGATCCTAACACTGGCGAAATGTACAGATCAGCACTAAAGTCTACTGCTAAAGAAATTACTGGACCAACAATTAATCTTGAAAAAGAAACAATGGATATGGGAACAATGGGTATTGCTACTGAAGAAGAAATATCAAGTACTGTTAAAGTTATGGGTGGAGAAGACTGGAAATTATGGATTGAGTTTCTTGATAACGCTGGTGTTCTTACTGAAAACTTTAAGACAGTTGCATATTCTTACTTAGGTCCAAAAGTTACTTACGGTATTTACAAAGAAGGTACAATTGGAGCAGCAAAACGTGATTTAGAAGGAACATCTGATTACTTAAATGATTATTTAAAAACAAAATATAATGGTGAAGCGTATGTTTCATTAAGTAAAGCACTTATGACAAAAGCAAGTGCTGTTATACCAATTTTCCCTTTATATGCTACACTTTTATATAAAGTAATGAAAGCTAAAGGTCTTCATGAAGGTACTATTGAGCAAAAACAAAGATTATTTAAAGATATGATGTATGGCGGTAAGCCAGAATTAGATTCTAATAGAAGACTTAGACCAGACAACTGGGAAATGCGTGAAGATGTACAATCAGAAGTAGAAGCAATTTGGGATACTATTACACCTGAAAATTTCAAAGAAATTGGTGATTACGAAGGTGTAAGAGAAGAATTCATGCAATTGAATGGATTTGACTTTGATAATATTGACTATTCTGCTGACGTTAACTTAGAAGAACTTGCAAAACTAAAACCTTAGAATAAACGAAAAAATAGAGCTGCTCTCATTAATTGAAAGTAGCTCTATTTTATTTATATATTAACTTTATTATTAAAGTACAAACACAATTGCATTTTCTTTTAAAGCAATTTGACTATCAAATTTTTCATACTTCTCAACGCTCAACCAATCAAATAAGAATTTTATTTGATCATCGTAATGCCTTACACATTTGTGCGATTCTTTATATGTTCCAATTTTTGCTGCTGTGTACCATTTTGATTCTGAACTTGCTCCTATTGGTCCTGGAATACCGTGTAGATAGGCACCTCCACTAAATCTTATTGCATATGGAGCTTCCCCTGCAATTACTTGATTCCCACCTGCTTTTAATCTACTTGGAATTGCTCCTATTGTCTCATTAGCTCTTAAATTTCTTGTAAACATCATATATGTTCGTGTGTGCGCAACCATGAATACACCATGTGGCGTATCATATGATGAATATCCATTATCTTTCCCTGTTGTAACTAATGAATATGTTATTACTTCATATTGATTAGTTGTTTTATTTCTTTCAAGAGCCACTTCTGATTGGCTTTGTGTATCTATTGCAATATATTTATTGATTTTATCCTTCAATTCCATCTTTTTAAATGTTTTAGGGTTATTCTTTACGTAATATGATCCGCCATAAAATGGTGTTTCAAGCTCTATATAATCTTTTGTTTCTGACAATTTTTTGAATAATGTTTGATCTGGAAGGTTTATATATTCTCCTTCTAAACTAGACTTAAGATACCCTTTTACACTTTGAGTTGCTCTATTTCCAAACTTATCAACTGGGCTATAGTAACTTTTTGATAGTGGTACATATGCCGATATCACGTATAAATCTTTCTTTTCTCTATTCGAATTTACTATAAATGTATTTATTAAATTTATTTTTTCTCCAATTTCTCTCCAATAAAAGCCTCTTTTAATTCCATTATCAGCTGATAAAAAACCTTCAGATATAACATTTTCTTTGTTGTTTTTTACGTAGAACCAAGTTTCATTCTTCGCTACTGTTGATGATGTCATTTCAAATAATAATTCAGGTTTATCTTTATATTTTAAAACATCTACATTTTCCGAAGCATTATTAGGAGCTTTTTTTAAGTTAGAGCTAGATTTGACGAAAACAAAATTATCTGAACTTTTTGGAGCATTCTTTGAATACTTTAAATTCATTTTCATATTTTCTGGCTGGTCTCCTATCATGATATCAATATATCTGACTTCATTAGGTGATATTCCGTTTGAAAATAATTTATAATATTTCTTTAAGATCGGAAGAGCACACGTCTGAA
>OBMA010002111.1_pt1 | contig 11736 bp, 11 predicted proteins | sample 1539141 | NCBI WGS metagenome assembly OBMA01 (sample SAMEA3991484, study PRJEB22521) | metagenome | biome: anthropogenic terrestrial biome; feature: sewage plant; material: raw primary sludge | place: Sweden | collected 2012-09-26 | reverse complement strand
AAAACGGTCAAAATGGTAAAACTTGACTTAAAATCAGCGATTTGCCTTTTCTAACTTTTTTCAAGAAAAACGGGATACAGCCTGATTTCTCAGTCAAAATCGACCACCGTTATACCGGCGCCTCCCAGTTGCACATGTTCATCCCGAAAATCGTGGACTCCATTCACCCCCTCCAAATACTCGCGGATGAGCTGGCGCAATATGCCCGTGCCTGTGCCATGGAGGATGCGGACCTGCCCCACCCCAAGCATCATGGCATCATCTATAAAGTATTGTACCGCTTGCAACGCCTCATCTCCCCTCATGCCTCTCACATCAATTTCGCGCTTAAAATTGAGAGAACGCTGCCTCAACTGCTCAGTGGTATTGTCGAGCACAACCTGGGTGCGGGCTTTCTGTTCCCGTTTGACCTGCCCATTGGAGACGCGTTCCAGATTATCCACCTTCACATTCGTCTTGAGCAGTCCAAACAGGACAACCGCATTATTACCCTGCATCGACACCAGTTTTCCCGAATTCTGCTGACCTTTAATTCTCACGTTATCGCCCACCGACAATGGTTTTTCCTGCACGGGAGCCAAGGTCACCGCACCCGCTGACTGTTTGCGATGCTGTTCCCGGTTCCTCAGTTTTTCAATCTTACGGTCAATAACCGAATCTTCCTTTTCCTGCTCCAACTTCTGTTTAAACTCGTCAACCTCCTTGCGGACCTCGCGCGTCTTTTCCTTTTCAGCCTGAGCCTCCTTGATTTTCCGCACCGTATTTTCAATCACCGCATTGGCCTGATGCACAATTTGTTTTGCCTCCTCCTTCGACTGTCGGAGCACTGCTTTCCTTTCTTCGTTCAGTGCGGCCAAATCTGCTTCGTACTTGGCTTCCAATTCTTCTATATGTTTGGATTTCAATCGGATATTCTGCCGTTTGCCTTCCCAATAACGCTTATCGCGCACCACATCCTGCAAATATTTGTCCATATTCACATAATCGGACCCTACAATTTCCTCGGCTTTTTTTATCACCTCGTCGGGCAGACCTATTTTGCGAGCTATATCTACGGCAAAGGAGCTACCTGGCTGCCCGATTTCCAGTTTGAAGAGGGGTTGCATCAGATGTCGGTCGTATAGCATGGCACCATTTATAATGCCCTCCGTATCAGAAGCAAAATTCTTCAGATTGTTGTAATGGGTGGTAATGACGCCGAAAGCGCGCTGGGCGTTAAATTGCGACAGCAAGGCCTCTGCTATGGCTCCGCCTATCTGAGGCTCAGTGCCTCCACCAAACTCATCAATCAATATCAGCGTACGCTCGTTACAGTTACGCACAAAATATTTCATATTAGTAAGGTGTGAGCTGTAGGTGCTGAGGTCATCCTCAATGGACTGCTCATCACCTATATCTATAAAGAGATTGTCGAAGAACCCCAAACGGCTATTATCGTTCATCGGCATCAGCATGCCACACTGAAACATATATTGCAAGAGACCCACCGATTTGAGGCAGACCGATTTTCCACCAGCATTAGGTCCCGAAATCATCAGTATGCGATTATCCGTATTAAGAGAGATGGACAGTGGGACCACCGTTTTTCCTTGCTTCTGATGGGAGAGGAATAGCAACGGATGCACGGCATTAAACCAATCCAACTCAGGTTGGTTGTCCATCTGGGTAAGCGTGGAATTGGTGATTGTGGCAAATTGTGCCTTGGCTCTGATAAAGTCAATTTGCGCCATAAAGTCAAACGAAAATTCCAGTTCGGGCACCCTCGGACGAATTTCGGAAGTCAGTTCGGTAAGTATGCGTATAACCTCCCTATTCTCGTCAGCCTGCAATTCGCGGATGCGGTTGTTGGCCTCCACCACCGCCTCTGGTTCAATAAAAACAGTCTTGCCCGACGCCGATTCATCATGCACAATGCCGCTGATACGGCGTTTATAGGCAGGCGAAACTGGAATAACCAGACGGCCATCACGCACCGAAGGGGCGACATCGCTATCCACATAGCCGTCGGCCTTGGCTTGACGCAAAATAGCATTCAAGCTGCGCGATATGCCACTCTCGGTGGTGGCAATGTTCATCCTTATCTGAGCCAATTCGGGCGATGCTGAATCCTTTATCTTGCCAAACTTGTCCACGATACGGTCTATTGTCTTAATCAGTTCGGGAAACACGAAAATATCAGTTGCCAGCTGTTTGAGATAATAATAATCTTTCTCCTCTTTCCGACTGAAGAAGGCGACAATCTGCCCCAGCGTATCCATGCAGCGCCGAAGGTCAAAAATTTCCTGAACTTCCAAAAAAGTCCCCACCACCGCTATGCGGTGCAGACATTCACTCAAGTCAAAATAATAACTTACAGGGAAATCATCCTCTTCCTGCAATATGCGGACGAACTCGCTGGTCTGGTTCTCCCACTCCGTCACCTCGTCAAACTGCGCCGAAAAACACATTTCATCCACTTTCTTCATTCCAAGAGTCGACAAGCAGTTGGATTTCAGCAACGTGCGAATTTTGTCAAACCCGATTTTGCTCTCTATGTTAGCAGGATATATCATGTCAAAAATATAATCAGTAATAAAACAGGGAAAAACCGACGGGCCCAGCCCCGCAAAAAATGAGAATCCAGACACAAAGGTAAAGATAATTCCTCAAAAGTTCTTTTATAATAGGTTTCCGTTTCAATGTAAAATATTGTAACTTTGCGCAAACAAACAAAATTCTGCAACACAACTTACAAAAAAATGGAAAACAACCGTCCTTTCAAGGTTTTTGCCGGTACCGCAACACGGTATTTGGCAGAAAAGATTTGTGACAGCCTGGGCTGTTCCCTTGGAAAATTGAAGGTACAGAAATTTGCAGATGGCGAATTCGGTGTAACATACGAGGAGTCCATCCGTGGATGCTATGTATTCTTAGTTCAATCTACATTCCCCAATGCAGATAACTTAATGGAATTATTGCTGATGATTGATGCTGCCAAGAGAGCATCAGCCTATAAAATCATAGCAGTGATGCCTTATTTCGGATGGGCCCGCCAGGACCGCAAAGATAAACCCCGTGTTGCCATCGGTGCCAAGCTGGTGGCCGATATGCTGAGCACAGCGGGCATCGACCGGTTGATTACCATGGACTTGCACGCCGACCAGATTCAGGGATTCTTTAATGTTCCCGTCGATCATCTTTATTCTTCATCGGTTTTCATTCCTTACATCCAGAACAATCTGAAAATGGAGGCTCTGACCGTTGCTTCTCCTGACGTAGGTGGTTCAAAACGCGCCAACGCTTATGCCAAATACTTGGGCTGTCCAATGGTACTCTGCCACAAGAGCCGTGAGAAGGCCAACGTGGTGAGCGAAATGACAGTCATTGGCGATGTGAAAGGCCGCAATGTCATCATCCTTGATGATATGGTCGACACAGCCGGTACCCTGACAAAAGCCGCTGACTTGATGAGCAATGCGGGCGCAGCTTCAGTTCGGGCCGTCGTCACCCACCCAGTCATGTCTGACCCAGCAAGCCAGCGTGTGGAGGATTCCAGTTTGGCAGAAATTTATTTCACCGACTCTATCCCATTCTCCAAACCATGCAAAAAGGCACACGTCATTTCCGTTGCCGACTTGTTTGCCGACACTATTCGTCGTGTCTATCAGGATCAGTCAATCAGCGAGAATTATCTGGTATAAACTTTCCAGTCACCATATAGAAGAGGCTGCGTCACCATTGATGCAGCCTCTTTTGTGTTTAAGTACAAATAAAACATTTTGATGAATATGACAGCAAACAATGTGATTTGTATCTGCCACCACCCCACACCCGCCGGCAATATGATAATCGGTTCTTACGGCGACCATCTTTGCCTTTGCGACTGGGAATATGGAAGAGGAAGAGATCGTGTTGACAATCGGATAAAAAAAGGACTGAATACAGAAATGGCTGAAGGCAGCAGCCCCATCACAGAAAAAGCCATAACGGAACTTGAAGAATACTTTTCGGGCAACCGCTTTCAGTTCGACATTCCGCTGTTATTCATCGGCACCGAATTTCAAAAGATAGTATGGAACGAACTGTTGACTATCCGTTATGGATATACCCTATCGTATGGAGAGATGGCACGACAACTGGGTTGTTACAAATCGGCAAGGGCCGTAGCCAATGCCATCGGTGCCAACGCCATTTCTATCTTTACTCCATGTCACCGTGTGATAGGCAGCACCCCCAACGCGGGAGGATACAGAGGCGGAATGGAGGCAAAAAAGTTGCTGCTGGATATGGAAGACAAAAACTACCACAGAATACAATCCGCAATCAAAGCCAGCAACAGTCTTCATTAATTATCCTCCGAGGCCCATCTGGCAGGAGATACAGCTGGTGATAAACGGAGACATACCATTGCATCAGCATCCGAAAGAAAGAAAAATCCATTAGCGTCCCGTTCTACGGAAAAAGAACGCAGAACAGCCATCACATCCTTGTTCCGGATAACAAAAGAGTCTGGAGTTACAACATGCCCCGACAGAGCGGACTTTATTGCCGACTGATGCTGCCTCGACCAATCCTTGAGATTCACATTCAAATCGGCATTTCCACACTTCACCGAAAGGTACGGGTCTCCATTTGCCTGTTCTTGCACCTGACACACATCACTGGCATCCGACTGCAACAAATAAGGGTAACCTGCCGTATTGACACAGGAGATACCCCGCAAGAAGATGTTGAATTCATCATTATTATCAACCTTATCATCATCAACATCACCGTATATTCCGGTAAGTAACTTGGGCATAGGTCCATAAATGGAGCGCAAAGAATCATCGCCTATTGTCGTACTCATATAGTAGTAAGAAGAAGCCATCGCCTTCCGGGCATCCATATCCCTACGGAGCGCTTCGGGAAAAACATATTTATCAGAAGTACCCTGCACAGAAACATCATAAGACACACCTTCAAAAATTTTCATTTTATGCGTCTTGGCGTTCATCAAATTATACTTCAGCACATAGGTGTCAAATATATGTTTCTGAGAACGCACTCCCAGACTTTTGGCTGAGAGGCCAGGTATGTAAGTAAGCACGAACACGGCAACTGATGCCATCACTGTCATTATCAAGTAGCTGCGCAGACGATTTATGCATAACATAATCAGAAACAATGTAATCAGCACACCAAACAGCAGCAAATAAATGCGCGACTCCGTAAATCCATAATCCGTTATGCGGCGCAGGGTACCTACATAATAAAGAGTCATAGGAGGAATGACAATAAAGGAGAATAAGGAAAAGAACTTGTCATAAAGACGATGACGCATAAACGGATGCAGCACATAACAAAAGAAAGAAATCAGGACGAAAGCAAAAACAAGATAGGCCACGCAGCCTTTCGGTAAATTCCACAAAAACAGCACTTTGGCCGAATATGCATACAACAATACCGTATAGATAACTACCGAAGGACACAAGACATAGTACAAAATATTGTCGACAAGTGGAGGGAAATGGATTTCCGATGACTCGTCAGTCCTCGCTCTGAAAAAACAGAACAGAAGCGGAAAAAGTACAAAAACAATAAAGACATCTGGATAAACAATCAGACGATGAATTGACGAGACTGTTTCCAATCCGAACAGATAAATGACAGACCCCAGAATAGCATCAAGAGCCAGCAACAGCAAGCCCGACACCAAGGCCGACCGAAAGATATCACCCAACAAGCCCAGCATATTGCCCACAAACTGCCGATTGTCGACGGGCCAACGGCAAGACAAAAGCAAGAAGAAGGACAGCAGCAACATATAAGAATAGTTGAACGTAGTGACATACGCGTCAAAATTGAAGAACAGAAGAAACGGAAGGTAAATAAAATAAGAAAGATAATAAGCAACCCGAAACGTCCACTGCAACCGGCTGCCGCTATGCAACCGGCTACTCCAATAATGTAAAGTGAATGTCAGCACGAAGAACAGAGGAGAGAAAGCGGACGTGAAAAATAGCGACCAGCAAAATTCGTGAGACAAGGCATCTTCAAACAGATCAGCGACAATAAGGATTATCATAAAGGAGATTCCCATCAACGCCTCAATGGGAAAAGAGCGTACACTCATAATAAAAAGAGGCAATCCTGACCGAAGACGACACAAAATTTTATTCATGGATTTATTTTTGATTAAAGAACAGGGAAAGATAACAAAAAAGGCTGTCGATAAAGAAATCGACAGCCTTAAATTTCAAGAATTGAAATATATCAATCGGGCGATTACTTAGCCAAGTAATCCTTTACCTCTTCGTTCTTAACGATTCTCTCATCAAAGTAGTAAGCACCAGTCTTAGGCGACTTAACCATCTTGATAACCTTAGAGAATGCACGTCCCTCACCTTTCTGGAGGGTTGCGACTACTTTCTTTGCCATATTCTAAAACGTATTATTACTTGATTTCCTTGTGAATAGTGTATCTCTTCAAGATTGGGTTGTACTTCTTCAGTTCCAATCTGTCAGGAGTATTTTTTCTGTTCTTGGTAGTGATATAACGAGAAGTACCAGGCATACCGCTTTCCTTCATCTCGGTGCATTCAAGAATCACCTGAACTCTATTCTCTTTACTTTTCTTAGCCATTTTGTTAACTATTTATTAGATACGACCTTTTTTAGCAGCCTGAATAAGGGCAGCATTGATACCTTTCTTGTTGATGGTACGGATACCCTTTGCAGAAACCTTCAAATCGATCCAGCAATCCTGCTCAGGCCAGAAGAACTTTTTGTTCTGCAGATTGACGTTGAACAATCTCTTTACTCTGTTTTTTGCATGTGAGACATTGTTGCCGTGCTGCGCTGTCTTACCTGTAATTTGACAAATCTTAGACATTTTATGTAATCTTTTATTGTTATTCTCAAATAATCAACAAGAATTGCAGGAGTATTGGCTCTTCCAGCTATCTGTGCGGAAAGCAGCGTAACAGCCAATACTACTTTGATTGTGGATGGCCGCAATTCTAATATCGTCATTCACTTAATGGATAGCGATTTATGGCGCATCTTCCTTAAATCGGGTATCGGGCGCAAAGTTAATAAGATATTTTTTATTTTCCAACAAGTTTGAGCAAAAGAAAAAATGCAGTTTCTGTCGCTTTTTCTATTATTTGAGCTCTAGTGCCCTCAAAATGACAACAATTTGAAATGGTATGCAAGCCATCGGAAGCTGCCATCCAGACGGTACCGACTGGATTTTCGGGAGTCCCGCCTGTGGGTCCCGCCACGCCCGTAGTGGAAACAGCAAGAGTAGTACGCATCACCCTGACTGCGCCCTGCGCCATTTGTTCGGCTACCGGCTGACTCACCGCGCCATACTGGTCCAGCAACTGCTGGCTCACTCCCAGCACATTGTGTTTCACCTCATTGGTATATGACACCACTCCGCCATTAAATATGGTGCTGCTGCCAGGTATCAGTGTTATATGGTGCGCTATGTTGCCGCCCGTACAGCTCTCGGCGGTGGCCATGGTCCATCCGTTCTGATGCAGCATTTCACTCACCCGCATGGCTGCCGCACTCGCCTCTGTCTCGTTTTTATCTTCCATTCCGATTGTTTTTACGCGTGCAAATTTACACCTATTTTATCACATTGCACCAATTTGGCATTTTATCCGTATCTTTGCAAAAATCAGTGAGGGGCCTCCACTACAGCCCTTCACTAAAAAAGAGGAGGTTAGTATGCCATTAAATATTCCAAAAAATCTGCCAGCCGTAAAGCTCCTGCAAGAGGAGAACATCTTTGTAAAGACGTCAGACGAGGCTGACGCGCAACAGATTCGTCCACTCAAGATAGTGATACTGAACTTGATGCCTATCAAGGTGACCACCGAGACAGACCTCATACGTCTGCTGTCGAACACACCATTACAGATTGAAATAGACCTGATGCAACTGAAAAGCCACACATCCACCCACACGCCAGTAGAACACATGAAGGCTTTTTACAAGCCATTTGACGCGCTGAAGGGACACAAATATGACGGAATGATAATTACCGGAGCGCCGCTTGAGAATTTTGAATACGAGGAGGTGGACTACTGGGACGAGATGAAAGAGGTATTCAACTGGGCCCGTACCAATGTATTCTCCACGCTGTATGTTTGCTGGGGAGCTTTTGCCGGACTCTATTACAACTATGGAATTCCAAAGCATCCCCTCGATGAGAAGTGTTTCGGCATATTCCAGCACACGGTCAACGACCCTCTCCATCCTATTTTCCGCGGATTCGACGATGTGTTCTACGTTCCACACAGCCGCCACATCACGCTATGGAAGGAGGATGTGGAAAAGGTAAAAGACCTTACCATACTGTCCGAATCAAAGGAAGCAGGACTGTATATGATGACGGCCCGTGGTGGCAGGGAATTTTATCTGACCGGTCACCCTGAATATTCGCCCGACACACTCGACAACGAATACAAACGCGACCTTGGCAAAGGGCTGCTCATTGATATGCCCAGACACTATTACATTGACGACGACCCATCAAAAGGGCCACTGGTACGCTGGCGCAGTCATGCCAATCTGTTCTATAACAACTGGATCAACTACTTTGTATATCAGCTCACCCCTTACGACATTGAGCAGGTACACTGAGCACTGACTTCCGTATCACCATAGTATAGAATGATATAATGGGAACAGACGACAATCAATCCATAAGCGTGGCTGAGCGCAACCGCGTGATAGTCAAGACCAGTATCATCGGCATTGGCACCAATCTGCTGTTGTCGGCTACCAAAGCTGTGATTGGGCTGGCCTCCAATTCCATTGCCATTCTGCTGGATGCCGTCAACAATCTGAGCGACGCATTCTCGTCGGTTGTCACCATCATAGGTGCCAAGCTGGCGGGCAAAAAGCCAGACAAAAAGCACCCCTATGGATATGGACGGGTGGAATATCTGAGCGAAAGCCTCATCGCCGCCGTCATTCTATATGCCGGCATCACCTCGCTGGTAGAGTCTGTGCGGAAAATCATACATCCCGAGACGGCCGACTACTCTACACTGTCGCTGCTTATTGTGGCAGGAGCTGTAGTAATAAAGCTGTTACTGGGTCTCTACGTGAAACGCACTGGCAAGAAAGTGAACAGCGGCTCACTGGTCGACTCGGGCACCGAGGCGCTGTTCGATGTGGTGGTATCATTATCAGTCCTGCTCAGCGCCATTCTATTTATAGGGTGGCACGTGAGTGTAGAGGCTTATCTGGGTGTAATTATCGCGGTGCTCATCATCCGCACCAGCATACTCATGCTGAGGAGCACCGTCAGCAGCATATTGGGCCAGCGCATCGACAGTAAGCTCACCAAAGGCATCAAAGCCTATGTCTGCCAACAGTTTGGAGTGAGCGGAGCCTACGACCTTTCGCTGCACGATTATGGTCCCGACCGTCTGATTGGGTCACTGCACATAGAGGTGTCCGACACTGCCACTGCTGCCGAGATAGACCAGCTGACCCGACTCATACAGGATGGAGTCTATGCCGAGTTTCACGTCACGCTGGCCACTATCGGCATCTACTCGGTCAACACGCACGACACTGTAGCTGCCGACATCCGCGCAAAAGTGACACAAATGGTGACCAGCCGACAATATGTGATGCAGATTCACGGCTTCCATGCCGATACGGAACGAAAGAAAATCAGTCTGGACATTGTGGTAGACTATGCCGCCCCCAATCGCAAAGCAGTTTTTGAAGCAGCCATTGCCGACATTCAGCAGACCTTCCCCGACTACCAAATCAAGGCAAACATGGATGCCTACATCAGCGATTGAACATCTTTGATGCAAAAACAACGGGCTAATATTTGTTTTCACGTTTTTTATTTTTACTTTTAGAATATCAATAGTTACTCAAGATTATACAAACACAGAAAAAAATAACAGACAATGGAAAATATCTTAGCAAAAAAGGAGAAGATGGACTTCTGCATCAAGGAGTTCAACAAAATGGTAGCTGACGTACAGGCTGACCTGAACGGAGTGGATGAAGACCGTTCCAAATACAAGGGGCTCTACCCGTTTGATTACAAGGACCATGTGGAGGTAAACAAGGTGATACTTGACGCCCACATCGACTTGCTGATGGAGCACTTGAAATATATGAAAGCCAAAATCAAACATGACGAGGCCTACATTGAAAAGAGATAAGACAGAGGATTGACAAACAGACTTTTATCAATAGCCGTACCCCTATAGGTGCGGTTTTTTTGCATCATGACAGCCCTTATCAGAGGCCCTCGGTAGCTGCTTCCAAGCCGATGATGGAAGAGCAGGTAAAAAAGGCCGTCATCGATACACCCAGCACCCCATGGAGATTCAGGTTCTGACCTGTGAGATACAGATTGTCGATGGGCGTTTTGGGTGTCAGAAAAGAAAGCATCACATTGCCGCAATCCTTGCGCAGACCATAAGCTGAGCCTTCAGGGGTGGACGTATAGTCGAGATACGACAGCGGGGTACTGGTATATAGATGGTCCACCGCACTGCGCAGACCCGGCAACCTCCGCTCAGCCAATGCAATACACTGTTCGGCCTTTTGCATTTTCAGTTTTTCATAGTCGGCGCCCCGATGCCCCACTCTGGTACCTTGCCATTGAGCCACTTCGGAAAATGACATGGGGGTGAGCAAATCGACGGTATGAGCATAAGGGCTACCTGCAGGCGGACACGCATAGCTAACCATCACTGCATCCACGTGACCCGATTTGTTGACGTGCCACATATCATCACTGGCATACACGAATAGATTGCGGTTGAGATAGGGCAATACACCCGGCTTCAGCGCCAGATTGACGGTAAACATTCCACGGGTATTTTCCATACTACAGATGCGGTTGCGATACACCTTGCGCAGGTTCATTTTCTCATCTACCAGTTGCAGGGTGACAGCAGGATGCACATCCGATATAAACTGCCGCCCCTCATAGGCACGTCCATCTGCCGTCAATGCAGCTGAAATGACTCTATTTGTTGCCGCCAGCTTAACCACAGGCGCATCTGTAACCAGGGTCACTCCCATTGAGCGCAATTCGTTGCACAGACTGTCCACCAGCATTTGTCCGCCCCCATGCAGACGCGCTGCCCCCTCCACAAACGAGTTGTTGATTTGGGCATAGACATAAAACGGAAGCTGTTTGGAATCCAGTTCCAGTTTAAGAGAGGTACCAGCCAGCACACTGCGCAAGGTGGCATCGGTGACCGTGTTTTGAAGAAAGGTATAGGCTGGGCGGCTAAATGCCGTATCGTTATAGAAGTCGGAGGCTGAACGGGGATGCAATGAATCGAACAGATGCTGCCCCACCCCACGCAAAGCTGCATCATACTGTTTCAGATTGTCGTGCTGTGACGGAAATTTTTCCGATAGGGTTTCCACAAAAGCCTCATGGCCAGTAGCAAACGGATAGGAGACACCCTTCAGGCATACCTCGTCAAAGCTGGCGGCATCCAACGGTTGCCATGGCAAATCCATCAGTCCAAAATAAGAGAGCAGGCGGCGCAACGGACCATTTTCAGACAATCCGCCCACATAGTGGAAGCCGGTATCGAAAGTGACACCTCTGCGCATGAATGACTGCAAACAGCCACCCATCTGGGCATTTTGCTCCAGCACACACACATCCAGCCCATGCTTGGCCAAAATGTAGGCACACTGCAAGCCACCCAGACCCGAACCGATTATCACCACGTCATGTTTCATCGACCGCTGTTTTTCATC
>OBMA010002110.1_pt1 | contig 11742 bp, 8 predicted proteins | sample 1539141 | NCBI WGS metagenome assembly OBMA01 (sample SAMEA3991484, study PRJEB22521) | metagenome | biome: anthropogenic terrestrial biome; feature: sewage plant; material: raw primary sludge | place: Sweden | collected 2012-09-26 | reverse complement strand
ATAACCATTCTATAACTAGTATCCCCTACTTGTTCTAAAGATACTTCTAATCCAGAATTTTTATTCATTTCAGTTACTAGCTCTTCATAAGTTTTCCCATCTGTTGAGAAATCATAAGTTGTGTCATCAATTGTAATACTAATTGTCCCTGAATCCATTGTAGCTGTCGTATCTGAAATAGTATTTGACTGATAAACATCTTTTTGAGCCAATTGAGTTACTTCAATACTAACCGTTCCTTCTTCCATATTGCTTGTATCTGTAGCATCAAAAGAAACAGAACTTCCTGTTGTTGTTGCACTTACTTCATCAAAAACATTTGTATCACTTGTAAATAAATCAAAATCATCTACTAAATCTAGTAACTCTAAAACCATCGTTTGAATTTTACTTAAAGCATCTATTTCAGCTTGTGTATCTTCTTGTTCTGTTTTTATTGGATCTAATATTGCTGTACTTTCTGCTGTTTTAAGTTTTGTTATTAACTCTGAACTTAAATCACTACTTCCTGAACTTCCAAGTCCTAATATTCCATCTGCCATTTTTTCTCCTTTACATAGCTAATAAAGTTTGCAACATTTCATCTACTGCTGTAATTACTTTTGCATTTGCTTCATATGCTGCTTGATATTGAAGAAGATTTATCATCTCTTCGTCAGAGTCTACTTTTGTTAAATTGTTATAAGTACTTTCTAGTGAATTTACTATTGTATTTTGAGATTCAAGTTTAAAATTATTATTTTCTACATTTGAAGATACAGTTACTAATAAGTTTTGATAAAACTCACTAAATGAAGTACTTGTAGTTCCAATTGTTAAGTTTTCATCCCATTGTATTTTTGCTAAGTTTTCCAAATCTTCACTTGTAAGAGAAGTAGCATTATCTTCTATAAAACTTAATGTATCTACGCTAGAACCTTTAAATAAAGGTGTTTGGCTACTTGAATTAACTGTATCAACTAGTGCTTTTGCAAATTCATCTAAACTATTTTTATATGAATATATATTTGAAGTTGAACTAGTAAGTTCTTGAGTAATTGCCTTTAATGAACCACCTGTTAATGATAATTTATTATTATAAACAGCCAATGAAACATTATTTTGTGCTTCAACTGAATTAGTATTTTTTGATATTTCATTTGTAGCTACTGAAATAGAAATATCAAATTCACCCTCTTCTCCTTCTATATTCGATTTTATTACTAAATTTTTACTAGAATCTAAATAAGCTGTATAATCAGAGAATTTTGAGTTTGTATTTATCTCATTTATAATCTGATTTTTTAACTCATTTTCATCAGTTCCACTAACATTTGCACTTAAAGTTAATGTTGTTGTACCATTTAATACTATTGATATTTCATCTCCATCACTAAAATTACTATCATTTAAATCACTTGAATTATAAATATTTTTTTGAGCTATATTATTTTCACTAATACTTACTTCATGAAGATTTGTATTATTAAAAATTACATTAACTCCTGCAATTTTTAGATTATAAGTATCACTATCCCTACTTACTTCTATATCAACATAACTAGACAACTCTTTTTCTAGGGCATCTCTTTTATCTAATAAATCATTTGAATCGGTATTACTTTCAACTATTTGTTTATTCAAATAAACAATTTGTTCTAAAATATTATTTACAGTATCAACTTGATCTTCTAATTTTTGTGTTGTAGTATCAAGGGCATCATTTAATTCATCATTTAATGTTTGTAAACCATCAACTAAAGATTGAGCTTGAGTTGCTAAATCATTTTGATAAATTAAATTAGTTGAATCTGCTCTTAAAGATTCTACAGAGTTAAAAAAAGTACTTAAAGTTGTTGATAATCCACTAGTTTCAGTTTCACTAAACATAATTTCAAGATTACTTAAAATAGAATCTTCTTGTTCATAGTAAGAGGCTACATTAGTTTGAGAAACTAATTTATCATATAAATAAACACTTGTATTTCTAGTAACTCCATCAAAAGAGACACCATTTCCTATATCATTTTCAAGTTCTGGTAATTCAGAAGTATTAACCGTTCTTTTTACATAACCTGCTGTATTTTCATTTGCAATATTATTTGATGTAACATCAACGGAATATTTTGAGGTACTAAGACCACTTTTTGCCGTATATAATGAGTTAATCATAATTTACCCTAGTAAATTTTTTTAACATCAACAAAATCTATATAAGATAAATTATCATCTAATATAAATCTATTTTCTATTACATCTATTCCCAAAACTTCATAACAAACTAGATATATTTTGTTATCTTTTGTTGTTTGAATTGAATTTACATTATATTGCCTAAAAAGTCTTGCGTCTTTTAATCGTCCATCTTCTACCACTCTATCAATGATATTTACTATATTTGTCATCGTTAATAGATTCATAGATTTTTGTAATTGTAAAACCATTGATTCTAAAGCATCAAAATTTGTATTTTGATAGTTATTCATAAAATAACTATAACACTCAACTACCTGTGATTCTAAGTTTTTTATCTCTAAATTAGTTTTCATGTATAATCCTTTATTAATTTAAGTACTTAACAAGTGATAAATTATTTATCTTGCTTATTGTTGAATATAAAGCAGTATAAGTGCTTTCTAAAGATTGAGATTCAATAGCTAGTGCCGTTAAATCAGCTGCTGAATAATTTTCTTGAAGAAGGTTGAAATTTGTGAGTTTTGATTGAACTATACTTTCATAGTTTTCAATAGAAGCTGTTCTTGTTCCTAATTTGGCATGGGTTATATTCATTGTGTCATAGGCATTAGTAACCGTAGATAAAGCATCAGATAAAAGAGTAGTTGCTTCATCTTCTGTTATAGTATTTCCACTTGAATCTTGTTGTTTTAAAGCATTTATAATTTTGTCTAAATCATCAAATATAGAGTATTTTGATTGTAAAGCTGTTGTTCCTGCGTTATTTACTGTAAAACTTCCATCTCCATTGTCTGTTACAGTTAAAGGAGTATTTGAACTATCTCCATTTAAATACAAACCATCGAAAGAGCCATCATTGTCGTTGTCTAATAATTTATATTGATTTCCATTTTTATCTAGGATAATTTCATTTTCATCAAAAGTTAAATCTTCTCCTGCTTGTGCTGTATTATTTGTATAATATAAAAGCTCTATTCCATTTACACCTTGTGTAGTATAAGAACCTGTTTCTACATTTACACTTTTGTTATCATTTGTTGCGATATAAGTTATTTTTCCAGTTGTTGCATCTTTTTGAAAAGCTTGAGTTGATGAGCTATTTCCTGAAAATAGATATTGACCACTTGTATTACTATTTGCTAAAGAGTAAATAGCATTCTTATAAGATTCTATTTCATCAGCAATTGTTACTTTACTATCACTACTTGTTGTATCTGTTATTGCTTTTTTTACTAAAGATTCAACTGATTCCATTTTCGTTTTCATACTTGCAACTGCTGAGTCACTTGTTGTGTTATAAGCAGTTGATAATTGTATTCTTTCTAAAATTGAGCTATATGAGTTAACATTGTTGTTAATAGAAAGAATTTGATTGTATTGTTGTGAATTATCACTTCCATATTGTAAAGCATCACCACTACTCATTTGATAAGTTACTTTTTCATTTCTTTGATTTAATAAACTTAAATTGTATTTAATTGTACTTATTGAACTAACCATAATCAACTCCTAATTATCTTTTTAAACCTATTAAAGTTTGTAAAATTTCATCTGCTGTTGTAATTGATTTAGCATTTGCTTCAAAAGCTCTTTGAAATACCATCAAATTAACTAAACTTTCACTTAAATCAGCAGTACTTAACTCTAAAGCTTCACTTGTTATTGAAGTTCCATTATCATTATTTATACTGTAAGTTGGATCTCCACTCTCTTTTGTTTTTGCAAGTAAATTATCTCCAATAGCTTCTAATCCAATATTATTATTAAATTGAGCGATAGCAATTTGTCCAATTGCATAATCAACCCCATCTTGTTTTATTGTTATTATTCCGTTACTATCTACTGAAAACTCTCCCGAAGATGTATCTGTTAAGCCAAGAGAATCTAGTTTTAATTGTAGAGATGATTTTGATGAAGTTTGGTCAATAGTTGAAATAATTTGCATAAATTCTGCATTAGCTCCACTATTTCCACTTAAGTCAAGATTTTTTTCTTTTGTATATGTTGTTCCACCATCATTGAATTTTAATATTCCAGAAAATTCTTCACCAGCTTTTTTTGATTCAATTACTAATTTTCCATTAATATTTTTTGCTTCAACCAAAAGTTGTAAATCTGGGTCTGAATTTATTTTTGTAATCAAATCGTTAACTGCTGCATCAGAACTTGTAGCTGTTGCAGCTGATGTAACTGTAACTCCACCAATTGTGTAAGAAATAGTATCTCCCACATTAAAAGTCAAAGCATTAGAGTTATCATCACTTAAAATATCGCTCGATTCATATACATCTTGTTGATTTCCAGCAACTGCATTTCTTAAAGCTTCCATCGCACTTTTAACAGCAGCTTCACCTGTACCTTTTACAGATTGAGTTAAAGTTGTAGTTGTTCCTGATGTTTCAGTTGTTCCTGATACTTCATTTATATCTCCAAGAGTAAATGAAACTCCTGGTATTATTGAATCAATTTTTATAGTTCCATTTAAAACATCTACATTTGAAGTACTAGCTTCATTTGATGAATTAACTGTATAAGCATTTAAACCTGTAATATTAGATATTTGGTCTGATAAAGCTTTATATGTGGCAACTCTACTAGCTAGTGCATTATACTCATCATCTGTTGTTACTCCTGAAGTTGTAATTCCAGCAGCATCCATTTCACCTTTAAAATCAGTTGTTGCTGTTTTACTCACATAATCTTGGGTAATTTGATTTCCATTAATATAAACATATATTTGGTCAGTTTCAGTATCTAAAGTAGTACTTCCTGTATTTGGATAATCAATAATTGTACTTTGGGCAATTGATGCACTTGAAATACTTTCTGGATTTAAAGCATATGCACTTAAAGCACTTGAATAGCTTGTTGTTAAAGCTTCAATATCTGAAATCTTAGTTGATTGAGTTTTTACTCCTGAACCTGTTAGTTCTGTTGAGTCACTATTTGCACTTGTTGAATAATCTGATACTTTAGAAGCATACGTTTCTATCTTATTTGAAAATTGAATTATTTGATTTCCAGCAACTTGAGTAAAAATATCTGTAAATGAACTAAGATTAGAATTTGTAGAAGTTACATCTGCTGATGGGTCAATTGCACTTAATGCCCAACCTTGAACTTCATTTCCTGAAGCATCTTGTAAAGTTCCACTATCACCCATTCTAAAATTTCCAGCTCTTGTATAATAAGATTCTGAAGTTCCTTTTGAACTTGTATTTGATACAACAAAAAAACCATCCCCATCTAATGCAACATCATAAGAAGAACCTGTAAGATTTAAACTACCTTGTGTATATTGTTTTTCAGCACTTGTAATAGCCGCACCTTTTCCAATACTATCTTGATACATTAAATCGGCAAATGAAACCCTTGAAGCTTTATATCCAACTGTATTAACATTTGCAATGTTATTTGATTCATTATCTAAAGCAGTTTGTTGAGCAGCTAATCCAGCTATTCCTGTCCATAATGCACTAATCATTTTAAATCCTTTATGATTAAATTGTGATTCTCACTGATTTAATCATAAGGTTTTAGTGTAAATATGTGGTATCGCAAAAACAAACACTTTTAATGATTTACTAACTGTTTGTAACAGTTAGTAAATTTTTGTAATATTATTGTATGCAATTGTTTTTGCTTCACTTGAATACGCAGTTGCTGAATCTTGAGAATAAGTTAAAGCTAAATTATTTTGAGTTATTGAAGAGCTTCCATTACTAACAGAAAGTACCATTTGATAATTTCCAGTACTATTTTGTACCATAGAAGATGTAAGTCCTGAAGTTTTACTAATTTCTGCTGCTAATTCATCGTAAGTCTTATTATAAGTAGAATAATTATAAGTAGTTCCATCACTATTTGTTACTGTCATTGAGCTGTCTTCGTTTGTAGAATCAATAACATCTGAACCACTTGATACTTCACTAAAGGAATAAACATCATAATAACCTGTTATTTCATAGGCTGATAAAGATATTGTTCCATCATTCATAGCAACTGATGATACTTTGTATTGTTTAGTATTTCCCTCATCATCTATATCACCATTTTCAACGATATTTCCAATAATAGCAGCAGAACTTGACAGTGCTGATTGCTCAAAACTTGATTGCAATGATTCCATTGCTTCAACAGTAGCAGTACTAGCTTCTAGAGTTGATAGTTGTAATTGAGTATCAAGCATAGTAGAAGAATCAACTGTACTGGTAGGGTCTTGAAGTTTTAATTCTGTTAGCATTAAAGTTATAAAATCTTCGCTTTGTAATTCATCATTACTAACGGCTGTGGTATAAGTATTTCCGTATGCATCAGTGGCTGAACTTGTGGTAACTGAACTTGTAGTTGACATAAAATACTCCTTATAGTATAGAATGAAAAATTCTAACTATTTGGAGTAAATATAGGGTATAGATAAGTAAATAAATTGTAACTGTTAATTTAACTTTATTACAAAATTATGATAGTTATCAATATATTCATACTCTAATTTAAAATTATGAATTTTGATAATATTATTTGAGACATATAAACCAAGTCCCAAGCCTACGCTTGAATCTTCATATTCATGGTTAAATGGTTTGTAATATTCATTTATATCTTTTTTTAGTTTTTCTCCTTTATTTACTATTTTAATAAAATCTTCACCAATAAAAATTTGTGGATTTCCATTTGTATTGTATAAAATAGCATTATCTATTAAATTTTTTAAAGCTATTGAAAATAGTTCAAAATCCACATCTAGAAATAAATCTTTATCATAATCTATATCCACTTTATTACTATCTAACAATAAAATATCAAAAGCTTGTTCTATCAAATCTATTGCATGATAACTATCTTTATTTAAAGAAATTTTTCCTGAAGTTAACTCTTCAATTTTTGCAAACTCACTTAATAAATACTCTAATCTTTGAAAAACTCTAATTAAAATATGTTTTCTTTCACTATCTTCATACATATCACTAACTAATTTTCCCTTAGTAATAGGAGTTTTTAATTCATGCATAATATTTCGTAAAAATAAATTTCTAGAATCTCTTAATTGTCTTAATTGTTTTACTGCATTTTCGAATTCATTTGCAACTTCTGAAATTTCATCTTTACCATTTATTCTTGTTTTAATTGAAAGATCACCAGTTGAAAGTTTTATCATATTTTCTTTTAAAACAAAAAGAGGTTTCAGCTTCTTTCTTAAAAAATATAAAAACCAAATTAATAAAATATCAATTATAGATAAAACTAAAACCCAAAAATATTTAAATTCTGTTTCAGTTAAATCATCAATTAATACAATATTTTCAAGTCTTTGAGGAGGAGGAAAAAATTCATGCATAAAATCTTTTGGAGGAGGTGGATTTAGAAAAATTGGTTTTCCTTCAAAAAAAGGAGGTCTAAAATGTAATGGTTTATCTATAAATTGTATGTATTTCTTTCCGTTTGATGTATAGATTTCAATAGGACTTGCTCCTTCTTTTTTTTCTTTTTTAAAATCAATTAATTTATCCACATGAATATCAGATATTCTTAAGTTTAATGTTTGTAATAATAAACTTATTTCATCTTCACTTTTATTCATCATTTTAGAATCTAAAATCATTCTAAAAGCGTTAAAATATCTTTTTTCATCTAATATATTTTTAGTTTTATTATCAATTAAAAATTGAACTATTATTAAAATATTTATTATAAAAAATATAAATATAAAAAATATATTTATTTGGAAAAAAATAGAATGTTTTTTATTGATTAACCAATTTATAACCAACTCCTCGAATAGATAAAATATATTTAGGTTTTTTAGTATCTACTTCTATTTTACTTCTAACTCTACCTATTAACACATCAATACTTTTATATGAACTTTCATATTTTATAGATTCAACATTTGTGAGTAGTTCTTGTCTTGAAACTACAAAGCCATTTTTTTGTATTAAATATTGTAAAATATAATATTCTGCATTTGTTAAGTCTAATAATTCATCATATTTATATATTTCCATTTTTGAATCATCAAATCTAAAAATATCTTTTTTATTTAATTCAGTATTATTTTCAATTATTTGATGGTTACATCTTTTTAAAATAGATTTTATTCGTAAGATTAATTCTTGGGTATCATAAGGTTTTGCCATAAAATCATCTGCTCCATAAGAAAAACAAGCAATTTTATCTCCTAAATAAGACCTTGCAGATGAAATAATAATTGGGGTATCATGTCTATGTCTAATCATTTTACAAACTTCAATACCATCAATATTAGGTAAAGATAAATCCAAAATTATTAAATCATATCTTTTTAAGTTTAATGCAGAAATACCAAGTTCAGGGGTTTCATAGTTTGTTACCTTTATATTATACTGACTTAGGTAATTTGTTAGTATAGAAGCTAATTCATTATCATCTTCTATCATTAATATATTTATCAAAGTTACTCCTTATTTACATTTCAAATTATATTATGTTAGTGTAAATAAAAAGTAACATTTATTTAAATAAGAATTTCCCTATTTCCTTTAGCATTAACTTCTGATAAAACACCTGATTGTTCTAGTTGTTCTACTATTGTTGCTGCACGGTTATATCCAATTCTAAGTCTTCTTTGAATATATGAAATAGAAGTTTTCTTTTCAGTTAATACAATTTCTTTTGCATCTTCATACAACTCATCAAATTCAATATTTGTAGATGTATTTGAACTACTTGAGTTTATACTTGAAGTTCTATCTTTGATAAAATTCATATCATAAACAACTTCTCTTTGATCTTTTAAGAAATCTACAACTTTTTCGATTTCTGTTTCTGTTGACCAAGGAGCATGAATCCTCACAAGTCCAGACATTCCAGGAGGTGTAAATAACATATCTCCTTTACCTAATAAAGATTCAGCGCCCATAGAATCTAAAATGATTTTAGAATCTATTTTTTGCCCTACTTTATAAGATAATCTACTTGGTAAATTTGCTTTAATAAGTCCAGTTACAACATCAACTGATGGTCTTTGAGTTGCAACAATTAAGTGAATTCCTGAAGCTCTTGCCATTTGTGCAAGTCGGGCAATTGAGTATTCAACATCTTTTCCACTTGTCATCATCAAATCCGCTAACTCATCAATAACTACAACAATATAAGGCATAGTATCATAACCTTCAACTTTTGCTTTGTCGTTATAATTTTCAATATTTTTTGTTTTTGTTTTTGACATTAATGTATATCGTCGCTCCATCTCTGAAACCATATTTGCAAGAGCATTTATAGCATCACCTGCTTTTGTAATAACAGGAGTTAAAAGATGTGGAATATCATTGTACATTGAAAATTCAAGCATTTTTGGATCAATCATTACAAGTCTTAAATTATCTGGTGAATTTTTATAAAGCAATGATAAAATCATTGAATTTAATCCAACAGATTTTCCACTTCCCGTTGTTCCTGCAATCAACAAGTGAGGAAGTTTCTTTAAATCTGTTATAAATGGTTTACCAACTATATCTTTTCCTAAGATCATTGTTAAAGGAGATTTTGAATTTTGAAAAATTTCACTATCAAGTAACTCTTTTAAATAAATTGTTTGAGTATCTTCATTTGGAACTTCAATTCCAACAACATCTTTTCCCGGAATTGGAGCTTGAATCCTAATAGTTTGAGCTTTTAAAGCCATTGCTAAATCATCTTGAAGACCTAAAATTTTTGAAACTTTTACATTTGGAGCTGGTTTAAACTCAAATGTCGTTACAACAGGACCAGTATAAGTTCGTACAACATCACCATCAATTTTAAACATTGCTAACTTATCAAGTAAATCTGCAATTTTTTGATCAATAAAAGCTTCTGAAACCTTTGATTTATTGTCCTTTGGAGGCTCTTGAAAAAATGAACTTGGAGGTAATTTGAAATTTTTTGGTTTTTCTGTCTTCCCTAATTCTATTTGATCTAATAATTTTTTATTCTCTTCTAATTCTTCAACTATTAAATTATGTGATTCACTATTTTTTGATTCTACATATTTTTCATCAAACAATGAATTATCAAAAGATTCTTCTTTAATTTCTTCTTTCTCAAAAACTAAAGGAACAATCTTTTTAGCATTAGATTCAATTGCTTTTATTCCTGAAATATTTTTATCTAATTTTTTTTCTATATTATTATAAACTGTTTGATTAATATCTTCTTTTCTTTTTTCTCTATTTTTATTTTCTATTTTTTTAATATTTAAACTATTTCTTAGTTTTATCTTATTTTTAAGCTTATGTAAATCTTTTAGCTCAAATTCTGAATTTTCAAATAAAACTATAACAGAAATTATAAATCCAACTAAAACAAAAAAATAAAGTCCAGCTCGTCCTATTATTGGACTTAAACTATCAACTAAAATATTACCAATTTCTCCCCTTTGATAAGGATTTTCAATAAGTAATGCCTGTAAAATCAAAGATACAAAAAGTAATAAAAATACAACTAATATATTTAAAACTAAATCCCTTTGTTTTATATTTTTAAAATTTATAATATATAAAATGTAGATAAATAAAAATAAACTAACATATGATAAATATCCAAAATATTTATGCGAATAATCTGAAAAAACATATCCGACATTTCCAACTACATCTTGACCACTTTCAAAAGTGGAAAATTGGAAATAAATAATAATAAATAAAAAGATTAATGATATGATTCTTTTTGCTATAATAAAGCCTTTACTTTTTTAATAAATTTGATATTTTCCCTTGTAATTTAAGCCATTCTCTATGCTCAAACAAAGGAAATCCTGCCCATGATTTTTTAGGTTCTGTTATACTTTTTGTAACTCCACCACGAGCTGCGATTGTAGTAAATGCTGCAATTTCTAAATGTCCAGCAGCTGCACTTTGTCCACCCATTACTACATATGGATTTAAAATTGTAGAACCAGCAATTCCAACTTGTCCAACTAAAATAGAACCTCGACCAATTTTACAATTATGTGCAATATGTATAAGATTATCAAGTCTTACACCATCTTCTATAATTGTTGATTTAAAAACAGCTCTGTCTATCGCACAGTTTGCACCAATTTCTACATCATTTCCAATAGTTACATTACCATTTTGATATATTTTGATATATTTCCCATCTTTAGTATTTGCAAACCCAAAACCATCACTTCCAATTACAGTTCCTGCGTGAATAATACAATCATTTCCAATTGTACAATCTCTATAAACTGTAACATTTGGATAAATAATAGTGTTATTTCCTACTTTTACATTATCACCTATAAAAGCTCCGGGCATAATAGTGCAATTATTTCCAATAACTGAATTTTTCCCCACATAAACATTTGACATTATAGTTGTTTCACTACCAATGAAAGGTTCATCTCCATTTATATCAACAATATTTGGAGCAAAAAGTTTACTTATTTTTGCTAAATTCAAATATGGTTCATCACAAACTAATGCAACTACACCATCTGGAACTTCACTAGCATTTTCACGCGTTACTAAAACTGCTGCTGCTTTTGTATCTTTTAAATCGTTGATATATTTTTTATTTTCTAAAAAAGTAAGTTGATTTTCATTT
>OBMA010002109.1_pt1 | contig 11745 bp, 9 predicted proteins | sample 1539141 | NCBI WGS metagenome assembly OBMA01 (sample SAMEA3991484, study PRJEB22521) | metagenome | biome: anthropogenic terrestrial biome; feature: sewage plant; material: raw primary sludge | place: Sweden | collected 2012-09-26 | reverse complement strand
GTTTCACAGTTTCGATAACTGGTTTGCCTTCAAAATATTTTAACGTTTATATTCAGGTCTGGATCATTATAATATTAACGACAAAAGCGTTTGGAATCCATATGTAGAAGATACAAAAAATAATTTTAGATGGGGAAATTTGAACGTAGCATTAAATTGGAGCTTTTCAATAAAGAATAAATTATTTGGTAATTTTACAGGCTGTTTTACTCATAATCATAGCATGCAGGATTATTCTGAAGATGATACACAGAAATTGAAAGAGGGAATAGTAAGAAGAACAAGTCTTGATACACAAAATAACAGTTCACACATCTATGATTACGGAATAAAAGCTGATTTTGACTATCGACCCAGTGTATTTCATAAAATTAATTTCGGAGGGAGCTATTATTGTCACATATTTAAGCCTCAGACTAAACAACAGGCGTTCTATTTTGGTGATTCGAGTGAAGAAGTAGATACTACTAAGGTTGAATCTACTAATTTTAACCGTGCCAATGAATTTTCATTTTACGTTGAGGATGAAATGAATGTATTAAAAAACTTGAGTATGGATATAGGATTGAATTATTCTTTTTTTGCTGTAAAAGATAAGGCATATCAACATCTTGATCCGAGATTTGCATTGAAATATCAGCTAGGTAACAATTGTTCTGCGAAATTGTCGTATACATTCATGTCGCAGTATGTGCATCGTATAGCCAGCACATATTTGGAAATGCCTACAGATTACTGGGTCCTTACAACATCGTCTATTTTGCCTGCTACTTCAACGCAAATTGCTGCAGGTCTATATGTCCGGCCAAATAATACTTTAACGCTTTCCTTGGAAAGTTTTTACAAATACACGAGTCATCTTATTCAATATCGTGACTGGATGGGCTTACAGCCGCCAGCATCAAGATGGGACAAAGATGTAATTGATGGATGTGGACGTTCGTACGGTATAGAACTGGATGCAGATTATAGAACTCAAAGAACAACTTTGCAGGCTTCCTATACATTGTCTTGGACATTGCATAAATACAATGATTTTGATGCTGGCTGGTTTAGAGATAAATTTGATAATCGGCATAAACTTGATATCGTATGGAGATATAAGTTGAGTAGTAATACGGCCATATACGCTTCGTGGACATATCATTCTGGTAATAGAATGACACTTCCTTCTAAATATATAACATTACCTACTTTACCAAATGAGTCAATAGGACTTACAAGCCAATATTTTTTAGGTAATCCCAATAATGTTGGATTGCCAGCCTATCATAGATTGGATATTGGAGCAAATTTTACTCATAAAACTAAACGAGGCAATGATAGAATTTGGAATATTAGTATTTATAATCTTTATTGTCATCTCAATACAATGTATTCTAAGATACATCAGAATGAAGATGGAAGTTTCAGTATTAAATGTAGGGGATATATTCCAATTATCCCTTCTGTAAGTTACACATTAAAATTTTAAAATTATGAGAAAACTCAGTTGTATAATGATTCTGGTTGTCTTACTTGTATCATGCCATGATAATATGGATCTCAGCCAATTGCAAGAAAAGGATCAGTTGGTAGTATACTGCTTTCCTACATCTACCGATACAACAGAAATACATGTATCAACTTCTATTCCTGTTAATGGTGCAAGAATTTATTTAGACAGTGTTAATGCATCCTTTGAAATAAATGGGAAACGTAAAACTGCATATTTTCAAAAAAAGATTGAGAACAATAATTTATATGAACTAGTCTATTATGTAGTAGGAAAGCTTAATATAGGGGATAAAGTCTCTGTCAAAGTTATGGAAGATAGATTTTCAGAGACTACTGCCACAACTTTCATTCCTAATATTCCGGATATTCAAAGTGTGTTCATGGATAGTGTTTACAATTCTGGCAACTTTTATAATCAGATAAGACTTAAACTCAAAAGTTCTCAAAATAAGGATTACTTTGCTATTAGAGTAATCGGTCGGGAAGAAAGTTATAACGGTGATGTTGACTCTACTTATATTTATCTGCGAACCCAAGAAATAGAGACCAGTAACGAGCCAATACTTAACAACTATTCAATGGGTGAGACTTCTTTTAATACCGATAATGACTTTTATCATAATCTATATATATTCGATAACTCTACTTTTGGCCATGATTCTACTTATACTCTTCATCTTAATGTTAAGAGTAAAGCGTATATTAATAGCTATAAAGTTCAATTATATCGTATAACACCTGAATTATATCATTTTATCAAGAGTGTTAATGATATAGGTAATAACGAAATGGGTGATTATGGTATGTCTTTTGTGCAGCCAAGCTATACAAATATTATAAATGGTCTTGGAGTAGTTGGTGGATATGCTTTAAAAGAAACAGGATGGTTATCAAGAAAATAGAGCGTATTACTAATTTCCTATAAAAGAATAGGGGTATTTTCTGTAAAGAAAGTCATTATAATAAAAAGAATCTATTATGAAGAAAGATTTAATAATGATTATCATCTCTGTTTTGTTTTCTTTGCAGTCTAAAGCTCAGAATTTGAGTTACGGAGTTCATGCAGGAGTGGATGTGCACAGTTATAATTCTGTTGATCAGGTAAAGGTATATGATCAGAAAACTAATTTGGGTTTTGTTGCAGGTAGTGATTTAAGGTATACGTTGCATAATAATATAATATTTGCTTCAGGTTTTGATATAACACTTAATGCTGGAGAGTTCTCATCTTTCAGTAATTATTATAGAGAACAAAAAGGTGTTTATACTGAATTTCCTCAAATTAAAACAAAGGAATTGTGTGTTGAAGTTCCAATTGCGATAGGTTATAATCTTCGATTATCTGATAAGTTCTTATTCATTCCGTCAATTGGCATTTATAGCAGATATGCTTTTACTTCTATTAAAGATAGAGTAATTACAAATATTGGTGATGGTAAAACTGTTTCTGATGAATGGAAATGTTTAGATGGATATGTATTTGGCATTCATAGAATAGAAGGATTTAAACACTTTGATACAGGCTTCAAAATAAAAGCCGAACTAATATTTGCAAGTCATTATTCATTATCAGCTACTTACCAGAGGGGTTTTATAGAGCAAAATAAGCAATTTGGAATTAAGGATCAGAATATGAGAATTTGTTTAGGTTATTATTTCTAATGCTTTTGTGGTATTCTGTTTTTTAATGTAGAATATTTTGTATTTTTTATTTATTATAGTCCTTAATATTCGACTGGATAAACAAAATATGAATGTTTGAAATATTTTCACGCGATATGTGTTTCTTTATATAAATGGAAAGTTCTGAGAAACAAAACTACCGTTACTAATATAAAAAACATATAGGTGTGAATGTCTTATTATTATGATATTTTTTAAAACGTTTTTAAACCTCAACCTCACTAATACGTAATAAGTACTTATAAATAAGTAAGTTATATGAGTGAGGTTTGCTGATCAAACCTCACTAAACCTCACTCTAATAAAAATATCTTTTAAATAGTAAACTTTTCTGTTTTTAAAGCATTGATTTTAGTATACAAATCAAGTTGTTTTGTTGTGCAAATTAACTTGTTTTGCTAAATAAAACAAGTTGATTTCATGGCTGAAACATTACATTTTAGGAGGTATACCAATTAGATGGAAAGGTACTAATTCAGTAGCATGTGTAACTAATATAAAAAGAATACCTTTTTGTGAAAAAAGATAGTGAGGTTTAGTGAGGTTTACTAATCAAACCTCACTCGTATAACTTACTTATTTATAAGTACTTATTACGTATTAGTGAGGTTGAGGTTTGAAAATGTTTTTCTGCGAACAACAATCGTCTAATTTAAAGTGTAGGCTACAATATTGTGATTAGTATTGTATTTGCCTCTTTAAATTATATGTTAAAACCATTACTATATTTCATCGTTTTTATCATATATGCCATACAACTAAAAAAGCGTCTGATATATAGTATCAGACGCTTTCATTAATTATATAACTCTAGATTATTCTTCTTTGTTTTGTGCATCAATGGCCTTAATCTTTTGCTTAATAAGTTCCATCTCGTCTTTCAGTTTTTGCACTTTACGATTCATCTCTTCTATTAGGTTATTACCTTTTTTGCTAGTAGAGTTTAGAAAACCTAAATTGTTTTCATAAGTCTGAACCTCTGATTTAACAGAATCATATTGTCTAAGCAGTCTTCCGCGCTCGTTGTCAAGAGCATCAATACCTTTGGCGGCAACGTTCTTAAGATTATTTTTGAAATTATTAAATTTCCGTTTGGCTACTTTTATGTTCAACTTATTATATAGCGTGTCTAGAATATCATGATACTCTTTATATATCACATCCTTCTCTTTGAAAGGCACATGACCTATACTATTATATTCTTCAGTGAGTTTTTGTACAGCTTCCTGTGCGTTGTCTCCAACTTGTTCAGCAAGTCCTTTCAGTTCCTCAATGATATTACGTTTTTTCTCCAGATTCTCATGTTCTTCATTGCGTAGTCCTGCATTTGCAGAATTACGTGCATCAAAGAAATGATTGCATGCATCAAGGAATTCACTCCATAACTGGTCTCCAAGTTTTTTTGGTACCATACCTATGGTCTTCCATTCTTTCTGAAGCTTTATAAGTTCATCGCTGGTGTTTTTCCAGTCAACACTATCTTTTAGAGCTTTTGCTTTTTCAACAAGTTCTTTCTTCTTTGAAGCATTTTCTGAAAACTTCTCTTTTAGAGTCTTGAAAAATTCTGCTTTGCGACCAAAGAAATCATCACATGTGGCGCGGAATCTATCAAAAATCTTAATATTCATCTTTTGAGGTGCAAAACCAATGGTCTTCCATTCTGTTTGAATCTCAATTATTTCTTTTGTATGCTTTTCCCAATCAGAAGCGCCCTTGTTTTCTTCTTTTGCTATCGCTTCTATTTTTTCGCATAAAGCAGTCTTCTTTACAAGGTTGTCTTCTTCCTTTAAGCGTAGCTCTTCGAAGTGCTGCTGATGGCGCTTGTTGATTATAGTAGATGCTGCCTTAAAGCGATTCCACACTTCTTCACGTAAGTCTTTTGATACAGGCCCTGTTTCTCTGTATTCCTGATGTAATTTCTGCAGCTGATGGAATGCACTTATTATGTCATCATCATTTGCTAACTTTTCAGCAGCTTCACAGAGGTGTGTCTTTATCTCGAGATTCTTTTTGAAGTCATATTCGCGTGCTTCAATATTAAGTTTCAATAAATCATAAAACTGTTCTACGTACAATTGGTAGTTGCGCCATAACTCATTGGCCTTACTTGCCGGAACAGCTTTTATTTCTTTCCATTCCTGTTGTAATTGCTTAAAATCATTGTATGATTTATTTGCCTCTTCAGGTGAAGAAACCATTGATTTTATTTTTTCGATGATTTCAAACTTCTTGTTGTAGTTTCCTTCTTTTTCAGCCTCTTGTTCAGCAAAAATCTTAGCTCTCTTTTCTTTTATGATAGTCATTTCTGCTTTGAAAGCCTCCTCGTCGTCATCAGGAATTATTTGATAATGGTCAGGATCACCTCCTGCATCAATATATTCCTTATATTTGGCGTCTTTTTGTGCGATATGCAATTTGTAGAAAACGGTTTTCAGATTATCTATTTCATCCTTAGGGAGAGGGCCGTCACCATGAGCTAACTCTTTCACACGATCTAAGACCTCTGCCTTAGTCTTGTATAAATCCTTATCAGATTTGTCAGCTTCCTCGTCTTTAGTTATAGCATCTTTGGTAGCTTCAGCTACTGTCTTTGCCTCTTCCACAGGTTTAACTTCAGCTTTTGCTTCCTCTTTAGGTTCAGCACAAGCATTATTAGCAGCATTTTCTACTGCTGTTCCTTCTAAAATTCCCTCTTTTAGGGCTTTTTCTTGAGAGTCCATCATTTACTTCTTTAGTTATGATTCGGTTTTCCACACCATCTATGAGTTGCAAACTTAATTAAAAATATCGAATTTGCCTAATTTTTATTTATTTTTTTAACCATTTTAATCCTAAATCAGTCGTTTCTTGCGGAAAATCCACCAAGATAAGCCTGAAATAATGAATGAAATTACTAACGCTATAATAAACCCATAAGGGTTTCTTTCCATGCCATTGAAAAGATTCATACCAAATAGACTTGCTATAAGTGTAGGGAACATGAGTATAATGGATACAGATGTAAGTGTACGCATCACTGTATTCATGTTATTATTGATTATACTTGAGTACGTGTCCATCGTTGATTCAAGAATGTCTGAATATATATTTGTAGTTTCACGTGCCTGACTCATCTCGATGTTTACATCCTCGATAAGATCGGCATCTAGTTCGTCTACCTGCAACTTAAATTTAAGCTTTGTAAGCAATGTTTCATTGCCTCGTATTGATGTGATAAAATAAGTAAGTGAATCTTGTAAACGGCTCAAACCTATAAGTGACTCATTGTTGACTTCTCTATCTAAATTCCTTTTCGATTTTTCAATCAAGCTGTTTATCTGTTTAAGACGTTTTAAGTACCATACTGCTGAAGAAAGGAAAAGGCGAAAAATCATATCTACGTAGTCTGTAAATCCTACGCCTCTCTTCTGATGGTAACTTACAAAATCAATCATCATGTTGGTCTCAAAATTACATACTGTTATAGTTATATCACGTTTGTGTATAATACCAAGTGGTACAGTCGTATAAGGAGTTCTTGATCTTACTTCTTTGACATAGGGGATACGGAGAATGATGAGCATCCAACCATCGTCATATTCGTAGCGGGCACGCTCATCAGTATCGCTGATATCTGATAAAAAATAGTCTGGAATTTGAAATTTATCAGTTAGTTCTTGCTGATCTTCTTCAGTTGGACATGTTACTTGTATCCAGCAATTAGGTTGCCATTCATCAATGGCCTTCAAGCATTTGCTTGTATTCCAATATGTTCTCATCTGTTAATCCTCCAATGATATAAAATAGGAACGAAGGATTAACTGCGTGAGTCATCCACCCGTGCCTACAAATTCATATTTTCCGCGTGATAATCGTCCATTTGTTGTTAAATTTTTGATTTTGCTGTGCAAAGGTAAAAATTTTAATTGAAAATAAGAAGTATTTAACATTTTAAATTAAGAATAGCAATCATTTTATAGGCAAATATGACAAAATGTTTTTTCATGCCTATTCGTGATTGCTATATCTTTAATTATTTACCATTCTTACTAGTCTTAATAGATCTTCAGAATCTTATTTTATTCAATGACAAGATTAGCATTTTATGCCAATCACTCTATTTCTTTACAGGAATCTGTTCCAATGTTTTTACGAGTAGATCCCAAAAATTAGGAACACTAGGTATATTGGCACGTTCTTTAGTAGTGTGCGGAGACAATAGAGTAGGGCCGAAAGATACTATATCAAGATTAGGATACTTGCTAAGTATTATGCTGCATTCTAGTCCTGCGTGACAAACTTTTACAGAAGGCTCGCTTTTGAACATATCTTTATAGATGTTCTCCATGACCTTTATTATTTCACTGTCTGTATTAGGATCCCATCCCTGATAGCCACCGCTCAGCGTAACTTTCATTCCTGCCATGTTGAAGCAACTCTCAAGGGTTGTGGCAATATAAGCCTTCATGCTTTCACTAGAACTGCGGGCTAGTATTTTAATAGAAGCTTTATTATTGCCAATGTTTATTATTGCTAAGTTTGAAGATGTCTCAACAATTTCAGGTATTGAAGGTATGTTGCGAATCACACCATTATGGCATGCATATATTGCATCAATAAGATTATCTTGTATTTCAACAGGAACTTCTGTTTTTGGAGTCTCTACATCCTCCATAGAAAATTCAATATTATTTTCAATTCCTTTATATTCATCATTGAAAAGTTGCTCGTAATCACCTACAAGTTCTTTGAGAGCCTCTTTATTTTCTTTAGGTAGAGTTAATACGACATCAACTTCGAAAGGTATTGCATTGCGCATGTTTCCCCCGTCCCAAGATGCAAGACGGGCTTCAAAGCCGCTGATAGCCTCTCTAACGAATCTTACCATCAGTTTGTTTGCATTAGCTCTTCCTTCTGCTATTTCAAGGCCGGAATGGCCTCCACGTAGACCTTTAATGTTTACTTTTACAGCAATATCTTCGTTGTCAGTGTCTACTTCTTTATAATCAAGTTCGGCTGTGATATCAATTCCACCAGCGCTACCTATAATCATTTCTCCTTCAGTCTCAGAGTCTAAGTTTAGCAGTATATCACCATCCAGTTCGCCTGCAGGCAATTCGTTGGCACCATACATACCTGTCTCTTCATCTCGTGTACACAAAGCCTCGATATTGCCATGTTTCAAGTCTTTAGCTTCCATTACTGCCATAATAGCGGCAATACCTAACCCATCGTCAGCTCCCAATGTAGTATCTTTAGCCTTGACCCAGTCACCATCAACATACGTCTCAATAGGATCTGTTTCAAAATTATGTTTACTATCTTTAGATTTTTGTGGCACCATATCCATGTGTGCCTGCATAATTACTGTTTTGCGATTTTCCATACCTTTAGTAGCAGCTTTGCGCATAACGATGTTGCCGGCAGGGTCTTTAAAAGCTTCTACACCAGCATCTTTTGCAAAATCCAGTAAAAATTGCTGAACCTTCTCTAAATGTCCTGATGGACGTGGAACTTGTGTTAGTGCATAGAAGTTTTTCCAAATGCATTGTGGCTTTAAATTTTTAATTTCGCTCATAATATTTGTTTTTAATATTAATTTTCTTGTAATGAATCAATTATATTTCTTTTGGTGAAACTTAGTGCTACCCATCCGTATGTACCGATAAAAATCACTAGTATTGTCTGTATAGTATGCACAATAAGTACGAAGTAGAGTGCCTTTTCATCAACTACTCCGTAAAGAATAAGCATTGTCTTTACTGCAAAATGCCATGGCCCGGCGCCATTTGGCGTAGGTACAATTACAGCAATGCTTCCAACAACAAATGTTACTAATGCACATTCTAGTCCTAGATTTGAAGTAAAATCGAAGCAAAAGAATGTAAGGTAATAATGTAAAAAGTAGCTTCCCCATATACCGAACGTATAAAATATAAATAATGGAATATTCTTTACATTCTTTACGGAAACGACTCCTCGCCAAATATCTTTTAATGTTCTTTTTACTCTATCGTAAAAAGATAATTTCCGTAGTAGCAGATGTAATAGTATTATAGCTGAAATACCACATATTGCAGTTACAATATAGCCAGTTATTGAAAATCTTTTAAGTAAGGAATCTATGCTTGTACCTGTTCTGTTAAAAAAAGTTGCAAATACTTTTAATTGCATTATAAGTGTGATTCCAGTGACGATAAGCACTAAAATAGAATCTATTGCTCGTTCTGTTACAACTGTTCCAATTGCTTTTGTAAACGACACCCCGTCATATCTTTTAAGCACACCACATCGTGCAAATTCTCCACTTCTTGGTACTATAAGACTGGCCGCATAAGATATAAAAATAGAGTAAACACTTGTGCTGTTTCTTGGATGCTCTCCAATAGGCTCCAAGGTCTGTTTCCATCTCCATCCGCGAAACATCTGTGCTGATATGCCGAAAGGAAAAGAAAGTAACATCCATGTCCAGTTCATATCATGCAAAAGTATATTTTCAATACGTCTGAAGTCGAAACCACGGTACATCCAGTACAGTATGGCACCTCCTAAAACGAGTGGTAAAACAATCCTTATTATGTTATTTGATAATGCCTTCATCTTCAGTTTTTAGGAACAATACCCTCAATATATTTGCATAGGATATCTATACCGGTTAGGTTTTCTCCTCCTTGCGGAATGATTAAGTCTGCGTAACGCTTAGTAGGTTCTATAAATTGCTCATGCATAGGTTTTAATACCTTTAGATATCTATCTACCACCATGTCTACGGTACGTCCGCGTTCTACGACATCACGCTGAATATTACGTATCAGCCGTTCATCAGAATCAGTGTCAACGAATATCTTCATGTCCATCATATCACGCAACTTCTTATTAAGCAAGGTCATTATCCCTTCTATTATTATAACCGGTTTTGGTTCAACATGAACTGTTTCTTTCAGTCTGTTACAATCCAGATATGAGTATGTTGGTTGTTCTATGGCGTTGCCACTTTTCAGATCATTAATCTGCTTGATAAGGAGCTTCCAGTCAAATGCATCAGGGTGGTCAAAATTTATGGCATGACGTTCTTCTTCAGTCATATCTGAAGTGTCATTATAATAAGAGTCTAAAGGCACAACAGCCACATAATGTGGAGGCAATGCTTTTACTATCTTTTTTACAACGGTAGTTTTACCTGAACCGGTACCCCCGGCTATTCCAATTATAGTCATGTTTGATTGCTTTTTCGAAAGTTAGTGCAAATATCGTGATTATAATTGACATAAATGCATAATTTTTGATTTTTCTGTTTATCTTTATACAAGATAGGCTCTGTATAAACAACAAAAATGAATGAATTCATTTTGTGTTGTCTTCGATTTACACTATCTTTGCAAACAAATAAATTAAAACAACATATGAAAGCAGTCAAGCCAAAGAAAAATCTCGGTCAACATTTTCTTACCGATTTAGGTATAGCAAAGGCTATTGCCGATACAGTAGACGCATGTCCTGATATTCCTATATTGGAAGTAGGTCCGGGTATGGGAGTGCTTACACAATATCTGGTTACTAAGAACCGTGATGTGCGTGTTGTTGAAATTGATGCGGAGTCAGTTGCTTATTTACACGAAAACTTCCCGAAATTGGATGATAATATAATTGGTGAAGATTTCCTTCGCATGGACCTTACAAACCTGTTTGATGGTAAGCAGTTTGTTCTTACAGGCAACTATCCTTATGATATATCATCACAAATATTTTTTAAAATGCTTGAGAATAAGAATCTTATTCCTTGTTGTACAGGCATGATACAGAGAGAGGTGGCACAGCGTATCGCATCGGCACCGGGTTCGAAAGCATTCGGTATACTTAGTGTGTTGATACAGGCATGGTATGACGTAGAGTATCTTTTTACAGTCGACGAAAACGTGTTTAACCCTCCTCCAAAGGTTAAGAGCGCTGTAATAAGGATGACGCGTAATCAAGTTACAGACCTTGGCTGTGATGAGGTATTATTTAAACGACTTGTAAAAACTGTGTTTAACCAGCGTAGAAAGATGCTGCGTGTAAGTTTGAGGCAAATGTTCCCGGTAACGAAACCGTCAGAAGGTTTCTATGAACAAGATATAATGACTCAGCGCCCTGAACAATTATCCATTCAGCAGTTTGTAACGTTGACGAATAGTGTAAATGAGGAATTGAAGAAGATTAATTCTTAAAATCAGATTTTTATAATTATTGATTCATATTATATGCCATACATTCTACGGAATGTATGGTTTTTTTGTAGATATAATTCTTTTACTAAACTTTTTTAATATTGAATGTAACGTTTTACTGTAAAATTACGTTTATAAGATTGAAGTGCTTTACTTATAAAAAATGTCAATAATAACATCTAATATAAAATACATATTGACAGTGTGGTGAGTAAGTACAATAATAAATTATTAACAATATTAAATTTAGTAGTATGAAAAAATTAATTTTAGCTGTATTCCTAGTAGTAGCTGGAATGGAAGCAAAGGCACAGACATTAGATGATGTATTCAACGAATTTAAGTCAAAACCAGGTGTGGAATATCAGGTTGTTAACCC
>OBMA010002106.1_pt1 | contig 11752 bp, 10 predicted proteins | sample 1539141 | NCBI WGS metagenome assembly OBMA01 (sample SAMEA3991484, study PRJEB22521) | metagenome | biome: anthropogenic terrestrial biome; feature: sewage plant; material: raw primary sludge | place: Sweden | collected 2012-09-26 | reverse complement strand
AAAAAGAGTTCTTAGGCATATAAAAGATGAAACTTTTGTAGAAGATAGTTTAAGAGTTTATAGGGCAATTCAATTTTCTGCAAGATTTGATTTGACTATTAAAACTAAAACTTTTGAATTATGTAAGAAAATAGTAAAAGGTGGAGAACTCTCTTTACTTCCAAAAGAGAGAGTTTATGAAGAGTTTAAAAAGCTTTTTTTAAAATCAACTAAACCATCTATTGGATTAAATCTTATAAAAGATTTAGGTGTAATTGACTATTTCCCTGAGTTAAAAGCTTTGATAAATTGCCCTCAAGATAAAGAGTATCATCCTGAAGGTGATGTTTGGATTCATACTTTAATGACTCTTGATGAGTTAGCAAAGATTTTAGAAGAAGAAAATATTAAAGATGAATATAGAAAGTTATATCTATTTTATGGAATTTTATGCCATGACTTTGGAAAACCTTTTTGTACCCAAGAGATAAAAGGGCATATAACTTCATATAAACATGAATCTTTGGGAATTGAACCAACTATTTCATTTTTAGAAAAACTCACAAATGAGAAAAAATTTATAGAAATAGTATGTTCTTTGGTAAAAAATCATTTAGTACCATTTCAACTCTATTTAGCTGAATCTTCTTTGAAAGCCATAAAAAGATTATCTTTAAAAGTTAATATTGAAGATTTATGTTATGTTTGTTTGGCTGATTGTTTAGGTCGAGACATAAAAGATAAAGAGAAATGTCCCAAAGCTATAAATTGGTTATTAGAAAAAGCAAAAGAGATAAGTGTTCATAATGAACCAATAAGACCTTTAGTCTTAGGACGAGATTTGATAGAACTGGGCTTTAAACCATCAAAAGAGTTTAAAGAGATATTAGATTTTGCATTTGATTTACAAATAGATGAAAATATGAATAAGCAAGAGATAATTGAAGAAATAAAAAAAGAGTTTATAAAATCTGATTTTTAAGTTCAAATTTAAAATAAAAATTATAGAATCTTTCAAATCTTAAAGGAGAAATTATGAAAAAAATCATTGGTTTAATAGCTGCTGTTGGTTTAACTGCTTCAGTTTATGCAAACGAAAATACAGGGTGTGGATTAGGGTCAATAATAATTAAAAACCAAAATACAGTATTACAAGTATTAGCTGCTACAACAAATGGAACTTCAGGAAACCAAACTTTTGGTATTACAAGTGGTACTTCAAATTGTGATAAACCATCTAACTTTGTATCAAATGACAAATTAAATAAATTTGTTTCTGAAAACATGGATGAGTTAGCAATGGATATTTCAGCTGGTCAAGGTGAAACATTAACTACTGTTGCAAAACTTATGAATGTAGAAGATACAAAAGCATTTTCTTCTAAATTACAAGCAAACTTCACAAATATTTACACAAGTGAAAATGTAACTTCTGCAAACGTTATTGATTCAATTGCAAAATATATGTAATTTTTTTTATGGAAAAGTTAAGTATTTAATACTTACTTTTCTATTTATAACTTCTTGTTCTGCCTCAACTGCACAATCATTTGTTGAACAAACTAAACTTTATGAAAATCCTTATTGGTCAAAACTTTTACACTATCGAAATGGAATTAGTGAAATTGATTCAGTTAACTTTTTTGTATCTAAAAATGGAAAAACAGATTTAAAAGAAGAGTTAATTGAGACTATTCAATCTTTGGAAAATGGTAAAAATAATGTTTTATGTAGATTTCCTTTAAGGGTTAAATGGCTAAAAGAAAATATCCCAAATTTAGAAAAAAATATTATTTTATATCCTTGTGAAGAGTTAGAAAAGTATGTATCTTTGCTTGATGCAAAATATGTGACTATGGTTTTCCCAACAGCACATATAAATTCTCCTGCATCTATGTATGGACATACGTTTTTAAGACTTAGTTCTGATAGGAATACGCCACTTATTTCAAATGCAATAAATTTTGCTGCAAATACAAATGATACAAATGGATTAATTTTTGCCTATAAAGGTTTGTTTGGAAAGTATGAAGGAAGATATTCTATTTTACCTTATTATGAAAAAATCAAAGAGTATAACAATCTTGAACAAAGGGATATTTGGGAGTATGAAATAGATTTAACTCAAGAAGAGATTGATAAACTTGTTCTTCATTCTTTTGAGTTAAAAGATTCTTATGCTGATTATTTTTTCTTTAAAGAGAATTGTTCTTATAGTATTTTGTGGTTATTTGAAGTTGCAAGACCTAATTTAAATTTAGTTGAGAATTTTGATTTTAAAACAGTTCCCCTTGATTCAATCAAAATTCTAGAAAAGAATAATCTAATAAAAGAGGATTCAAATTTTAGATACTCAAATATGAGAAAAATGAAACATATTTTAAATGAAAAGATTGAAAATGATGAGTATTTAAAAGCTTTTGTTGAGGATAAAGAGGAGTTAAATGACAGTTTAACTATTCAAGATAAAATTTCATATTTAGATTTTAAAATTACGTATTTGCAGTATCAGCGTTCAAATAATGAACTTGATAAAAAAGATTATTTGAAAAAATACTTAAACCTTTTAAAACAAAGAAGTGAGTTTAAAGAGGAATCAACTTATGAAATAAAAAAACCAATTGACCCATTACTTTCACATGATTCTGCAAAAGTAGCACTCTTTTATGATTCAAATGATAGTTTTGAATTTAGTGCTAAACCTGTTTATAATGACAAATATGACGTAAGTGATGGGTATTTAAGTGGGGCATATATTGATTTTTTTGAGATAAATTTAAAAAAAGATAAAGAACAAAATCTAAGACTTGATAGATTTACTCTTTTAAAAATTAAATCATTAGCTCCAAGAGATATGTTTTTTAAACCATTTTCTTGGGGAATTGATGTTGGATATGAACATTTTAAAGATAAAAATGATTATTTTAAAGTAAAACCTGAAGTTGGATTAACTTATGGAAATGAAAAAGAGTTTATCTATACGATGTTAGGCTCTAATTTATACTATAAAGATTCTGGACAACTCTACTCAATAGGTACATCAGTTGGGGCAATTACAAATAGATTTGATGATATTAAATTAGGAATAAACTACTCTTATGACGAGTACAATAAAGGTATAGAAAATAAGCAATTTGAACTATTTTCAACTTACAAAATAGAAAAAGATGTAGCTTTAAATATTAAATATATAAACGATGATTTATATGAAAAGGAAGATATCTTTAAAGTAGGAATTTATTATCACTTTTAAGAAGTAAAAAATTTACTTCTTAAGGTCTATAAATATTATTTGAACTTCCATTCACCACGTGGAAGATAGTAACTCCATATTTTTTAGAGTAGTATTTTAAAAGTAGATGTTGAAGTGTTGGTTCAATTGATGGTGTAAACCAAGCATTATTTGAAATCATAATCATATATTTAGTATCACCAAGATTTTCAAAAATCTTATCAGTAGTTCCTTCATAACAAATTGCATTTCTAAATTTTTCATCTTTTATAATAAAATCTGTAGGTGCACTAGCTTTTGCATAATCTTGAGCACCATTATAAAACACCTTATTTATCAAATCAACAAAATATTTAGGTAATGGAATTTCTTCTCCAAATGGAACTAAAACTACTTTTTTAGCTACTTGAATATTTCCTTTACTAAAGTGATATGAAGCATTATATATTTGATTGTCTTCAACATATAAAGCACCCGTAATAATGTCAATCTCTTTTGATAAATCCGTTAATCTTTCAAGATTTTCAGCATTTCTATTTAGTGCAATTGTAAATGCTGTTTCAGGTAAAACAACTAAATCTTTTTTTTCATCTATTGCTTTTAAAATTTCTTCATAGTTTTTTTCATTTAAAGTTTCTCTATACTCTTTTTGCCATTTTAAATCTTGATTTACATACATTTGAGGCATGTGAATTTTTGCAATTGGATTATCAATAAACTCACCTTTTGGTAAACTAATTGCAAAGAAAATAGGAATTAATCCCAAAATTTTATATTGTTTTAGTTTTATAATAAGATAAAAAGCAAGTAAAATAAGTAGAAAATCTTGCTTAGAAGTTCCAATATATGAATCAACAAATAATAACTCAAATTTCATCCAATTGAAGCCAAATGGAGCAAAAAAAGTAAATGCAAAAATAGTTAAAATTCTAAAAGTTAATCTATCATACAAAGCAAACAGATAGAAAATCAGACCATAAACTAACCCAATACCTATTAATATTACAGGGCTCAAATATGATAAATCATAATATTGAAGGCTAACAGCCATCCAGTTACACCATAAAACACCAGTTAAGAAACCAGTTATAAACAGAGCTCGTTTAGGAATTACAAGTAAAAAATAGATTGCAAATAGTCCTAAAACAGTATTAACAATTTTATATTCCATATTAAAATAACTAAGATAAATAAAAGAACTCAATAAAATTGAGGTAATGAAGCCTTTTATTATAAAGTTTTTGTTAGAATAATCGCGTTTTAGTAAAAACATAATAAACCACTTTCAAAAAAGGAAATTTGATGCAAGGTTCAAGTGCTGACTTATTAAACTCATTGTTACCTTTAGTTGCATTGTTTGCGATTTTTTATTTTTTAATTATCAGACCACAACAAAAACAAGCGAAAGCTCATAAAGAAATGGTTGCTAATCTAAAAAAAGGCGACAAAATTGTAACAAATGGTGGCTTAATCGTAGAAGTTACAAAAGTGGAAGATACTTATTTCGTTGTAAAAAACAGCGATGGTTCGGAAATGAAACTTATCAAAGAGTTTGTTGCAAAACTTTTAGAAGAGTAATAAACTTTTCTTCTATATGTAAGATATGTATTTTTTACATATCTTATTCTTCAATTTAAAAACCTAACTAAGGATTAAGATGAAAATCTTTAATTATAGACTTATAATATTTACACTTAGTATTATTTTTGGTGTTGTGTTTGCAATACCTTCTTTATTACAAACAGATTCAGGGAAAAAAATTTCATTAGGACTTGATTTACAAGGTGGATTACACATGCTTTTAGGTGTAAATACACATGAAGCAGTAACATCAAAAATAAAAACTATAGCAACATCGGTTAAATATTTTTCAGAAGATGAAGAGTTATTAATTGATGGATTGTCAATAGAAGAAGATAGTGTTGTTTTTACTGTTTTGGATAAAGATGAAATACCAAAAATGGATCAAATGCTAAAAGAAATCGTAGGATTAGATATTTCAAAAGATGATTTAAAATATACTTTAAAATTAACAGCTGAAGAAATAGCCAAAACAAAAGATTTGTCTGTTGCACAAGCTGTTGAAACTATTAGAAATAGACTTGACCAATTTGGTTTATCAGAACCAACTGTTATTAGACAAGGTGAAACTGATATCGTTGTTGAATTACCAGGTATTAAAACTGTAGAAGATGAAAAAGCTGCAAGAGAACTTATCTCAAAACCAGCAAATTTAGAACTAATGGCAGTAGATGAAGAGAGAGCTGATCAAGTTTATACTATGACTTCTTCTCAAGCTGCTTCTTATGGAAATGTTATCTTAGAAGATACAAATAATCCAAATCAAAAATATCTTGTAAAAGAGATTCCGATTTTAAATGGTTCTCAAGTAATTGATGCACAAGTTGCATTCGATCAGTCAAATCAACCAATTATTAATTTCACTCTTAACTCAACAGGGGCTAGAATTTTTGGTGAATTTACAGCTAAAAATATTGGAAAAAGATTAGCTGTTGTTTTAGATGGAAAAGTTTATTCTGCACCAAATATTAGAGAAAGAATTGGTGGTGGAAGTGGACAAATTTCTGGTGGATTTACAGTTGCTGAAGCAGGGAATGTTTCAATCGCTTTAAGAAGTGGAGCATTACCAGCAACTGTAACTTTGCTTGAAAAAAGAAGTGTAGGACCAAGCCTTGGTGCTGATTCTATTCAGGCTTCGATGATAGCATTAGTTTCAGGATTTGCAATAGTGTTTGTGTTTATGATGATTTATTATAGACAAGCTGGAGTTATTGCAAATATAGCATTAATAGCAAATATTTTTATCATAATAGCCGTAATGGCGATGTTTGGAGCAACTTTAACACTTCCAGGGATGGCAGGAATAGTTCTTACAATAGGTATGGCAGTTGATGCAAACGTAATTATCACAGAAAGAATAAGAGAATTACTAAAAGATGGTGTATCAGTAGCAAAAGCAATAGAAGATGGATACTCAAATGCAATGAGAGCAATCCTTGACTCAAATATCACAACCTTGTTAGCAGCAGTAATTTTGTATGCCTATGGAACAGGACCAATAAAAGGTTTTGCAATAACAATATCAATAGGTATTTTGACATCAATGCTAACAGCAATTTTAGGAACTCATGGAATATATGAGGCGTTAATGCCAAAGATGAGTCGAAATAAAAATATAAAAAATTGGTTTGGAGTTAAATAATGGAAGCTTTTAGTACAGAAAAAATTTATAACTTAATGGGAAAAAGATTTGCTTTTTTAGGTTTATCTTCTTTTTTAATAATAGCTTCAATAATTTTACTTTTAACAAAGGGATTAAATTTTGGTATTGATTTTGCAGGGGGTACAATAGTTCAAGTAAAATATGAACAAAACGCACCAATTGATAGAATTAGAGAAGTTTTAAATGAAACAAAATTTAAAGGTTCTTCTATTACTAAATTTGGAAGTGATGAAGAAGTAGTTATTAGAATTACAGGAAGTAGTTCGGATTTAACAAACGATATAAGCGACGAAATGCATAAAATTTTAGATTCTACTGGAAACTTTGAAATTAGAAGAGTAGATATGGTAGGACCAAAAGTTGGTGGAGAATTAAGAGAAAAAGGGCTTATGGCTTTAGGTTTATCTTTAATTGTAATGTTAATTTATGTTTCTTATAGATTTGAATGGAGATTTGCTTTGGCTTCTATTTTAGCTTTAGCACATGACGTAACTATTGCAATGGGTGCAATATCTTTGTTTCAAGTAGAAGTAAACTTAGATATTTTAGCAGCAATATTAACTCTTCTTGGATATTCTATTAACGATACGATAATTGTATTTGATAGAATTAGAGAGAATTTACAAACTACAAAAGATAATGTTTTAGCAAATGTAATTAATTTATCAGTTAGTAAAACTTTATCAAGAACAACTCTTACATCGTTAACTACATTATTTGTGGTAGCAACACTTTTATTCTTTGGTGGAGAGATTATTTATGGATTCTCATTTACATTATTTGTGGGAATTATAATTGGTACTTATTCTTCAATATTTGTTGCAGCTACTTTCTTGGTTCAAATGAAGTTTTCAGTTGAAGATTTTAGAGCTAAAGAGGCTGAGAAATTAAAACGACAAAAAGAGAAAGAAAAACTAAGAGCTATGTATGAGCAAGGTACAGTTTAATAATAAATTGTTTTAATAAATTATGTTTTTATAAAGGAGAGAGTTTTTGACTTTCTCCTTTTTTTATTTGTGTAGTTTAATTTCTCTTTTTAATAAAGAAAAATTAATAAAAAAGAGAAGCTTATCGAAAGTTGAAAATAAAAATTATGAATTTATATTCACTTTTATTTTAAATTGTAAAAAAAGTTATATAATTCCGAAAAAATTAGGAATTGTTTTATGTCAAACGAAAAAGAAAAAAAACTTTCAGTTTTTGAAAAAGGTTTACAAAATATTGGCTCATTTGATAAATTTTTAGAAAATAAAATGGATAACGTTTTATTAAGAATTTTGAATATTTCAAGATATGCATTTATTTCAATTATGATGCTTTATTTGATTGTTTGTTTGATGAGTTTAGGACACAAAATAATCTATCTTACACTTGATCAAGGAGCATTAGATTTCAATTCTATAAAGATGATATTAACAGATGGTTTATTTGTTTTAATCGTACTTGCAATTGTAAAAACACTTTTTATAAAAAATGGATTTGATTATGCAATTACATTTTTAGAAATATCATTTGTTGTTTTAGTAAGAAAATTAATATTATTGGAAACAAATCCTTCTGAAACTAACTTATTATTTGTTTTAGGTTTAACTTCTTCAGTATTCTTTTTATTAATAGTTTATATTCATATATTGAAAAGAAAATGGCAAAAAGAGGAAGAAAAAAAATAGATTAACAATTTTAATTTTTTTTAGAAATAGAAATTTACAAAAGTAGAAAACTTCCCCGAAAAGCATTTTTTTATAATATTTTGGATAATATATTTGCCTTAACATAAGCAAACTATATCAAAAGGATAAAAATGGATTGGGGTAAGGTAACCTATATTTTCTTTTCACTAATGTCACTAACGACAACAGCTGGTTTTTTATATGAGCCAAATGAGATTGCATTATTTATAGCAGCTGGGGTGAATGTAATTTCTACGATACTAAAACTTGGTGTTAAAAATTTGCTTGCTGCTGAATTATTAGCTAGTTCTTTAGTTGCTGATTTACACCTAATTCCTGCATTTCTGGTTCTTACATTTTCAAATGATGTTCCATTAGCTATTTCTTTAGCGATTGGTGCCGTTGTTGCAAATGTTTTCTCTATAGCTTTAGCTTTAATAGAGAGTGCAAAAAGTCAAGATAAGGATGAGTATTAATGGAATATATTTCAAAAGAGATTGAAAAAAAATGGCAAAATTTTTGGAGTGAAAATCAATCTTTTGAACCAAGTGATGATTTAACAAAAGAGAAAAAATATATTTTAAGTATGTTTCCATACCCAAGTGGAAGAATACACATGGGACATGTTAGAAACTATTGTCTAGGAGATGCTTTTGCTAGACATTTTAGAAAATCTGATTTTAATGTTTTACACCCAATTGGTTGGGATAGTTTTGGAATGCCAGCTGAAAATGCAGCAATAAAACATAAACTTCATCCAAAAAAATGGACTTATGAAAATATTGATTATATGAGAGATGAATTAAAAGCTTTAGGTTTATCTTTTTCTGAAACTAGAGAGTTTGCAACAAGTGATGAACTTTATACAAAATGGGAACAAGAATTCATTATCAAAATGTATGAAGCTGGAATTATCTATAGAAAATCTGCAACAGTAAATTGGTGTCCACATGATTTAACAGTTTTAGCAAATGAACAACTTGAAGATGGTTGTTGTTGGAGATGTGGAACAGAAGTTGTTCAAAAAGAGATGCCAGGATATTATGTAGGAATTACTAAATATGCTCAAGAATTACTTGATGATTTACAATTATTACAAAATGATTGGCCAAGCCAAGTTTTAACAATGCAAGAAAACTGGATTGGAAGAAGTGAAGGTTTAGAGTTCAAATTTGATTTATCTTATGAATCAAGGGATAAATTAGAGAGACAATTTACTAAATATTTTGTATTTACAACAAGACCTGATACTATTTACGGTGTTTCTTATTCAGCACTTGCACCAGAACATCCAATTGTAAAATATATAGTTGATAACGAACTTTTACCGGAAAAGAAAATTAAAGCTATTAAAGAGATGCAAAAAGTTTCAGAAAGAGATAGAGCTACACAAGAAAAAGAGGGCATCTCTTTAGAAATTGATGTAATTCATCCATTAACTGGTGAAAAAATTCCTGTTTGGGTTGCAAATTTTGTATTAAGCTCTTATGGTGGAGGAGCGGTTATGGCTGTTCCTGCACATGACCAAAGAGATTTTGAGTTTGCAAAAAAATATGATTTACCAATTAAACAAGTAATTGTTGGTGCTGATGGAATAATTGAAAAACAAACTGAAGCATTCACAGGAGAAGGTAAATTAATTGATAGTGAAAGTTTTACAGGTTTACCAAATACAAAAGCTAAAAAAGCAATTATTTATCATTTTGAACAAAACTCTTTAGGTAAAAAACAGATTAATTTTAAATTAAGAGATTGGGGAGTTTCAAGACAAAGATATTGGGGAGCACCAATTCCATTTGTACATTGTGATGATTGTGGATTAGTTCCTGAAAAAATTGAGAATTTACCAATTGCATTACCTGAAGATGTGGAAATTACAGGTGAGGGAAATCCACTTGATAAACATCCAACATGGAAAAAATGTGCTTGTCCAAAATGTGGAAAAGATGCAACAAGAGAGACAGATACATTAGATACATTTGTACAATCTTCTTGGTATTTTTTAAGATATGCAACTGACCATAAAAAATGGAATGAAGTAGGGATTTCAAAAGAAGATAGTGATTATTGGATGGATGTTGACCAATATATTGGTGGAATAGAACATGCAATTTTACACCTTTTATATGCAAGATTCTTTACAAAAGTATTAAGAGATTTAGGATATACAAATTCTACTGAACCATTTAAAAGATTACTTACTCAAGGAATGGTACTTAAAGATGGTGCTAAGATGAGTAAATCTAAAGGAAATGTTGTAGATCCTGATTTAATTGTAGATAAATATGGTGCAGACACAGCTAGATTATTTATGCTTTTTGCAGCTCCTCCAACAAAAGAGTTAGAGTGGAATGATAGTGCTGTTGAAGGTGCATATAGATTTATCAAAAAATTCTTCGAAAGAGCAGTTAATGTATCAAAAGAATCATTAACTAATTTTAAAAATATTGATCATTCATCTTTATCTAAAGAGGAAAAAGAGGCTAGAAAAAAAGTTTACGAAGCTTTAGTAAAATCAAATGAAGTATTTACAAAAACTTATACATTTAATACTTTAATTGCTTCTTGTATGGAAGCTTTAAATGCTTTACAAACACAAAAAAATGAATTAGTTTGGGCAGAAGGTTATTATGTATTAACAAATATTCTAGAACCTGTTATTCCTCATACTTGTTGGGAATTATCAAAAGAGTTGTTCAATTTAGAAAACTTTAATGAAAAATTAGAAATTAAAGAAGAAGTATTTACTTTAGATTCAATTGTTTTAGCCGTGACGGTAAATGGTAAAAAAAGATGTGAGATTGAAGTTTTACCAGATACATCAAAAGAAGATATTTTATCTACAGCAAAAGTAGCAGCTGCAAAATGGTTAGCTGAAAGTGAATTATTAAAAGAGATTGTTGTACCAAATAAACTGGTTAACTTTGTAATTAAAGGATAGTTGTATTATGCATATTTTCAAAAGAGTATTATCTATAATCTCTGTTTTATTTATTTCATTATTTTTTGTAGCTTGTGGTTATAAACCATCAAGCTACTATGCAAAACAAGAGATGGAAGGTAATATTTTTGTTAAATTAAATGTTAGTTTAGAAGATCCTAAAAATTCTGTTTTAGTAAAAGATGCAGTAAATAAAATATTAATGCAAAAATTAGATTCAAGATTAGTAAATCATGAAAAAAATGCTGATGTGATTATGAATTTAGGTATTTCTTCTGTTGGTATTTCTACTTTACAATATGATAAAGAAGGATATAATAAACTTTACAAAGCAACTGTACATATAAAAGTAGATTATTTTAGAAAAGATAATGGAGTTAAAAAGAGTTTTGCAGTTGATGGAGAACATGATTTTTCTGTTGATGACGGAAGTACTATCACTGAAACAAAAAGATATGATGCAATTACAAATGCTTCAAGTAAAGCAGTTGATGAGATTTTATCAAGAATTGCAGTAGCATCTTTTAGATAAAAAATATGCAAGTTGATTTAAAAAAAACAAACCTTCAAGAGTTTTTGAAATATAAAACTCTTTATTATGACAAGATTGATTTTACGGTTGTAAAATCATCTTGGAATAAATTATCTACAAAAATAAAACTTCCTTATGTAATTCACATTGTTGG
>OBMA010002102.1_pt1 | contig 11760 bp, 6 predicted proteins | sample 1539141 | NCBI WGS metagenome assembly OBMA01 (sample SAMEA3991484, study PRJEB22521) | metagenome | biome: anthropogenic terrestrial biome; feature: sewage plant; material: raw primary sludge | place: Sweden | collected 2012-09-26 | reverse complement strand
TTGGCTTGCCTTCGGCGTCATAACCCTTAGGAGGTCTCCAGAAGAACCAGTCACGCTTCGGATTGGTCTTCGAGGATCTGCTCTCTTTGAACCATTCATGTTCGCTGGAACAGTGATTGATGACCAAGTCAGTGATAAATTTCATACCAAGCTTATGTGTCTTTTCGATCAAGGCAAAGCAGTCCTCGTTCGTACCGTAGGTTGGCCAGACCTTTTCGTAGTTGGCAATATCGTAACCCATATCATCTTGTGGCGAGTCGTAGAATGGTGAGATCCAAATGGCATCGACACCAAGCTCCTTGATATACTCCAACTTGGAGGAAATACCCTTCATATCACCCCAGCCATCGTCATTAGAGTCTTTGAAACTTGCTGGGTAAATTTGATAGAACGTGGCCTCTTTCCACCACTTTGGTTCTGTCTCTGGATGTGCAGAAGAAATAGTCATCGATAGTAAATATTACGTTGAAAAGCTTTGTTTGTATCTTGTTTGATCTGTGCTTGCTCGATTAATTTGAGACAGCTTTTTTATTTCAAAACAGGCGTCTAACCAAACGTCTAGCAACTCAATATCATTGCCCTTAAGTACTTTTTATTTCAAAAGGAGATCCTTTCTCATTCTGGGGTAAACTGTGGTATGACGAAAACCATGAAAAATAAGGAACATAATTTATCCGAGTATTTCAACGATCCCAAGTACTGACATAAACTTTAGTAGCCAGTTTATAGCGTGGGGTGCCTACTTCGTCACATTTGATATCGTACAGCGAAAAAACATTAGTAACTTTATCTCCTTATTTCAGGGCCACTTTTCTCGAGAATAACGCTGCGTGCTGAGCGGTTGTTCACACCGCGGAGTTGGAAACTTTATTCTCCGAAATATTCTCCCCACTAAAATATCCTTACGTATTGTGAAACTTAGTTTTCTTTTTGTATTAGGGTGTAATTTCTTATTTTCCCTGTATTTCACCGCATGCAAATTCTTACGATATTTACTCCGGTAAACGCAGTTAAGAGCTATTGTCCGGTCCGACTGAATGAATATTCGGTTAGAAACGCATATCTGTGGGGAAATAACAACCTCAAAGATATAGACGGAGCAGTACCGTAAGGTTTACAGAATGGCATGACCACCCACAATAAAGCAAGGACCTCGAGACACATGCCTTTCAAAATAGAAATAAAGGTTTTCGAACATCATTTTTCGCTTGTTGTATAGTAGTCTTTACAGTAACAGTGCATCTGAGTACAGGAACGATTGTCTTGATAATATGTGAAAAGTGCACACGAAATTAGAGGGTGTCCTTTACAAGTATTCTTAGAAACACATTCAAGAGCACAAAAGTCGATGCTTTAAGGGTCAAGGTGATGGAAAACTTGACTGGAATTCTTGACGAAAAAACAAGAAAAACGTGATTATAACGGTCTTCGAGCAATCATAAACATACAGCCCCGTTCCAACCGGATCTTGAGGTTTCTCATTTTAGATGGAAATAAGCTGAGCAAAATAAAAATCTTGAACAAGTAATAGTGGTGACTGCAGGTTACGTTGACATATAAAGTCCGGGTGACCTGGGTTTCCTGCACCACCAGCCCCCATATGCTAGCACAATGGGTTTTCTTTATCCCCGGTCATAATTGCTCATTTTGTTATATTCTTCATAACTCAAGTACGCAGATAAAGAAAATTAATAATCTCGATATATATTAAAGTAAATGAAAAGTAGAAAATTTAGCCAGAACTCTTTTTTGCTTCGAGTATGACTTTAACTAAGCAAACATGCGCCAAGCAGGCATGCGACTGCTGTCGTATTCGTCGAGTGAAATGCGATGGTAAAAGGCCGTGTAGCAGTTGCCTACAGAATAGTTTGGATTGCACTTATCTGCAACCGTCGAGAAAAAGAGGTCCGAAGTCCATTAGGTTGAGGAGCTTGAAAAGAATAGCAGAAGTGCAGAGGGAAAGCGGTCCTAACACCATTGCAACTGCTCCTGTAATATATAAGAGGGTTCCCAAAAAGCTAATCGATCAGTGCTTGCGGCTCTATCACGATAATTTATACGTAATATGGCCCCTTCTTTCGTACGATGACCTTCACAAACTTCTGGAGGAAAAAATACAATGACAATTACGTATATTGGTTTCTGACCGCTTTATCAGCGGCCACCCTCAGTGATTTGCAAACTGAAATAAAATCTGAAGAGGAAGTCACTTTCACGGGAAAACAGTTATCTAATCTTTGCATCTCATCGTGTCAGCAATTCGACGATTTGGATAACAGCAATATATTCAATATTATGACGTACTACTGTTTGCATCGTAGCTTTGCACAAATATCGAACGCAAGAACTTCTTACAGACTGTGTTGTGAAGCGGTCGGTCTGATTACGGTAGCAGGGTTACATCGGAAAGAAACTTACGGATCCCTTACATTTGAAGAACAGCAACTTAGACGGAAACTTTATTACTTGCTTCTCATGACGGAGAGATACTATGCCATATATCTTCATTGTGCGACGAGCCTGGATGCCACAATAGCACCACCGCAACTTGAACTTGTAACTGATCCTCAGCTTTCTATGGACAGTTTCCTTGAAATGATTAGGATATTTACCGTGCCGGGAAAATGTTTCTTCGATGCTTTAGCCGCTGACTCTACAGATGCTTCTTGCACTGAAGAGTCATTGAAAAAGATATGGAACGAACTCCACACAACTTCCTCGGAAATAGAGCCATGGTCTAACGGTTACATAGACATCTCATTTTCCCGGCGTTGGATTAGGATACTAGCATGGAAGCTAGCTTATCAAATGAGGGGTAGCAACTTTTCATTGAACGCTAACAATGGGCAAATACCAATAGAAATTGCGAGAGATATGTTAATAGATACTTACTTAACCCCAGAGAATCTTTACGATGTCCATGGTCCCGGGGTACCAGTGAAAACATTAGAAATAGCTACTGCTTTGGTGGACATTGTAGGCCAGTATGATCATAACATGAAATTAGAAGCATGGAATGTTTTGCATGATGTATGCAAATTTGCTTTTTCTTTAAACCACTATAACAATGATATGCTGAAGAGATTTTCCACCAAATGCCAGAATGCCCTAATTACTCTGCCCATTTCTAAACCTTTACAATTGGATGGTTATCCCAAGGATAATGAAGACATAGACCCTTGATTAATTTTCATTTTTGTGCATCTCAACTTCCTGGTAAGTGATAGCTTTCCATTGTAGAAACTGTGTTTCCGCAACACAAGGGTAAAATTCACTGCTAATTGCGACCCCTTTTCATGAACAGAGTAATTAATTTTCTATTTGGAGGTCTACTTTTACAAGTATAAGACTGCTTCTTACCATGATGTCTCCCTATTGAAAATTATATTTAATAAAATACTTTTAGGCACGCTAACGTTAGCATTCTTCCCAGAATTCCTATACTAACAGTTTTCAGTATATATACACTTTTTTACTGAGTGCTAAGAGCCATATTAGATGAGATGATTGTGTACTGATGGGAGACAAGTTTAGGTTGAATAGGCTAGCTGCAATATGGATACTTTCACTCTCATCCTTTCGCTTTTGTGATTTAATTAGCATAATCAAGATGACTTTATATACAGCGCGTTGAAGCACTTAGTGCCATGTAATTACCTCATACTATTGTTGAAGAACTGTATAATAAAGTTTTGAAATTTTTCAGTGTTTGAGAAGTATTATATTTCCACATTGTAGCTAATGAAATCATACTTTCGTCAGCACTGACGCTCAAATGAATGATATGAAGTATTGCTCGACCGTTATAATGGAGCACTAGTTGAAGGGTAGAGGAACAAGTGAAATACAACAGCTGAGTGCAGATAAGTGCTATGGTTTGTTGATAATATTACTTAGAAATGGTGTATTCAGCATTGGTAAGAAAGGGGCGGTACTTTCTGCTACCATGTTGCTACCTCTGGGATTTGAATATTTGAGTGAATCACCATTCGTTTATTCAATACAGAGAAGATAGATAAATGCCAGTTAAGTTTAGGAGGCAAGATATTATTGTCATTTATGTTTGCCATTTAAAGCAACATTTTTATGGCAGAACATAACATTAAAAGAATCCGATCTAAATTTAACTATAGTAGTTACTAGATACGGACATATCTCTAGCAACTATGAAGGCTGAAAATGTCTAGAACTTTTGAAAAGAGATGTCCTTTCTGCGTAGCTTAATTCATTTCCTTCCTAAAAAGTCCGTAGAAAGAACACTGCACCTCGCCTTGGGCAGGCTCCTCAGTGAAAACCGAAGAAAAAATACTACAAATAAAAGAAGCGTGATGATACTTGTTTTAGATATATGGTTTACATCTCACAGAAAACACGTATCCCATATTCTTCCTCCGGTTTTTTGAAATCTTGTTTGACTTTATACTAAAAAATAGGTCAAAGAAGCCATATCAGTGGCGGCTAAATAGGTAATACTTATAAAACAAATCCGTTATATTCAAATTCAAAGTGATAGATTTTTGAATCACAATTTCTAATTAGAACACCTTCACCACATACTGCTAACACGAAATTTATCTAATTGTTTGTGAGGAAGACGACCACATGGGTTTGATTTTTTTTACTAATCGCTTTTGAATATTAAATGCAATTTATTATTATTTTCATGTCACCAAGAAAGAATAATTCTTTGAAATTGTTGTTTATATCCTCAGAATTGAAAATTATTTGCCAAGCAATTGTGAAACTATGTGATATGTTTTGAGATATTTCATGAACCATATAGAATATGCATAGTATATCCCAATAAAGCATTGAATTTTGAATGTCGTATCGCTATAAGCTCTCACATTAATGCTTTTAAAAATACTTCATAAAACATTATAATATAGGGTAATGTGATTTTTGCGTGATTCTCTCCTTCTTTTTATTAAGTTATGGACATTTAAATTAACAGTTAATTGAGAATACGGTTGACCTGGCATGTTGTTCGAATCAATATCCAGGCACAAGTACCAGGTGCTAAAGAAAAAATACTCTCATATTTGCTTGATTGCTGCTTGGGCTATCTTAACTAACTACTAACAATATTTTGCTTAAAAAATGGTAAATATAAATGTTTTACAGAAAAATAAAAAATGTATAAATATAAAATCTCGAGCTAGCTGAGGGTTTTGGGAGCAGTCAAAGGGATTCCTTATTTCTTCCGAAAAAAAAAAACAACCCTTTTACTTAACATTTATCAGCTGCATTTAATTCTCGCTGTTTTATGCTTGAGGACTGACTGATACTCTCATCAGCTAGCGAATCATGTTGAGTTTTTCCCTTTCCGAATGGATCAACCACAGTAGATGCAAATTTTCTGGCAGGAACCCCTTGGTTGAAAAGTTCATTAATTTCACTGAAGGTTCTACCACTTGTCTCAGGCAGATCGATGATGACCCAAGCTAAAGTGACTGCTGTGAAACCACCCCAGTATAGACCAGTTTTGGCACCCCAGTTCCAATCGCTCACGTTTAGCATATAGGGCGTTAATATAGCGTTGATAACGGCCATGATATTGTAGCAAATACGGGCCAGCACTATAGTCTTAGTTCTCAACTCCGCTGATGGAATTTCAGTTACGATACAGTAAACAACTGCACCGATACCAGCATTGTAAAAGAATGATAAAGCCAGCAATAAACCACCGGCACCATTACTAGCGCCGCTTCCAGAACCAAAACCCATTCCACCAATAATAAATAAGCAGACCATTTGAAATGCAAGACCATAGGTCAGTATTGTCCATCTACCAACACGGCCAGATATTACCCAGGAGCAAAGTGTACCCGCTAACCCAAGACAGTACTGAATTACAGAAAAAGTAAACGCCTTGTCGGTGGCCATACCTGCTCTTTCAAAAAAATATGTCGAGTAACCAAGTAAACAGGCACCGCTAGTATTTTGAGCTACCCAAGTTAAACATGCAAGTCTCGTTCTTCTTCCATTAACTCCCTTGAAACAATCAAAGAATGATCCTGATTTAGATGCTAAAAGTCTTTCTTTTTCAATAGTCAATTCAATCTGCTTTAAAGTAAGATCAATTTGAATGTCCTTCTCGGCGCCTTTACCACTCAAAATTCTGCTTAAAGATTTTCTTGCCTCAGCGACCCTATCCTTTCTCACCAACCACCAGGGCGACTCAGGAGCGAAAAAGATACCGATCATTAAAGGAGCAGGCCAAATCCATTGTAAAGCAAATGGCAATTTATAGCCCAAGTCAGAGTTCCCTAAATTCTCTTGTGAGTTTTTCATAATACCAGAGGCGAAGATTTGACCAAATAACCAACAAATGTTGGAGTAACTGGTCATATAATATCTTAATGCTAAAGGGCAAACTTCCGAAGCATAAGTAACAGTCAAACCCTGGAAACAACCCCATGGCATAGCTGAGAGAACTTGTCCCACAGCAATCATAGCTAAACTTTTACAGTAGTAGAGGATAAAGACATAAGCAGTTAACAAACCAAGTGCTGTAATCATCGTATAACGATTCCCCATAAATTCAACCATATAAGGCGTGATTTGCAAACCAATCATCTCACCACATTGGACACACATGTTTAAACCAATCTGCCATTGGGAAGTAATTTCGTAAGAACCCTCCCCGTTCAAAGTACCGAATTTTCTCTGAAAAACTGGCAGGGCATACAGTGCGTTCAGTAGTGCGGTATCATAACCTTCCATAACCAGGGTAGTAGACACTAATATGGACCACAGGGCTGCTTTTGGATATATTAGCAACGCCTGCTTTAAAGTCATGCTTTTTTCCTCGCTGTTAGCTTCATTTGCATCATCAGTAGTGTTCGTCTCATTAATCACATTCTCGTTATCTTCGTCAGAATCTCCTAACTGGGCTGAATTGGTGGTGAACTCTAAGTGGTCTAGCTCAAAGGCACTATCCTTTTTCCCTTCTTCAAAATTTTCAGTATTGAAAACCTCCTGTTGGTTTACAATATCTCTTGAAGACTCAGAAATGTTTTTATCCTCATTTTTTGAGGCAGCCTTCTTCTTGCTTACCAATGAAATGATATTTTTCATATTATAATATTTTTTTAGTTGTTTGATGTTCTTCTATGTAGCATCAGAAAGAAACACCAACCCGAAAATTCTTCAAACAATCAATACCAAACCGCTTTATATAAAAAATTAAGATGTCGACATTCCTTATTTTTTACTGAGTTCGTTAAAATTGGGTACACTCTTGATTACTGTAATTGTCTCTGTATGTCCCTCAAGCCCGGTACGTTGTCATTTTCTAGTACGCATCAACGGAGTGTTACATGATAGATAGACCGAGTAGAATCTATGGCTATGGGGTAATTAAAACCTTAAAGCTCCTTTCGCTGCCATAGTACGTGATATTCTCTGGAGGACCAAAACCCAAAGGCAAATATTTAGGCAAAGGAAAAAAACCTTGTTCCTCGCGCGAAAAGTACAACAAAATAGAAGCGGAACAAAAGAAACGTTTAAACCAAGCACGATAATTGAGAAGGTAAGCCAAGCCGTTCAATGGCATGTACCGGAAATATCACTTTTTCATGGTAAATTCACCAATATAGACACAGATTCGTAGCATAATATGACCATAATTATCTCATAATATGACCATAATTATCTCATAATAGGTAAACGCGATTCTTCTTATGCCACAACGTCCAAGACTTCATATTTTTTTTTAGCACAATTAGTGCTCTTTCGAGGAGAAGTACTATGGTTCTGATGTTCCATCTTCTCTTGACTTGCTTAATTCATTAACTTTATGCAGCAGAGCTCCTTATGAAATAAAGTCTTTGTAGAGGATGCGTGCAGCACCTGGAATTATTTTCGGTAAAAAGGCCAGCTTGTCAGTGAGGAAGCAGCAGAGCTCCTTATGAAATAAAGTCTTTGTAGAGGATGCGCGCAGCACCTGGAATTATTTTCGGTAAAAAGGCCAGCTTGTCAGTGAGGAAGCAGCAGACAAGGATCTACCGCTTTCTTCGGCGGACGTCTGGCAGGTATTCAGATATGTACCTGGGCTCAGGCACACAATTAAATTTCCCATTGGCATCCTGCCGCACGATCATTCTTGCATTGCAGTATATTCGTACGCAGGAAGTGGGGGAAATACGGGGAAATACGGGGAAATACGGGGAAATACGGGGAAATACGGGGAAATAAGCTTTTTCCTTTTCCTTCGTCCTGGAGCTTTTTTCGGGAAAATACGGAAAAATATGGGGAAATTGCGAACACCGATTGCGGCTTCGTGCTTATGGCCTCTGTTATTGTACCACGTAAGTGTAACATTTTTTGCACTGTCACGACTGACGGTACACTCATCATCGTAAAGGAAATTAGATCCCATGGCTTGTCAACCTGTGGACACTTGATAAAGTGAAGTTTCTGTTGAGACATGATTTCTTTTTTTGTTCAAATGTAGAGGCCTCATTGTTAATCTCAACCACAATTACGAAAAAGGCAGTAGTAGATGAGAAAACTTAGTCACAGTTATTCTTGAGTCAATATAGTGAAAATAGCAGGAATGGACTTCATTTTATTTGCAGCTCAAAGGAAACTCCATAATAATATATGTGGTTCCCTGGCCACGATTACCTTCAAATTTGACTGTGTTAAACAGTAAAGTATCAATACAATATGACCATGGGTCATTCTATAACTATCCTTAGGAAGATATGCATTACAATATAGTGATATAGAGGAAGGTTTGACTTCGCCATGATAAGAGCGAGAGCTGCTTTCAGATGATCGAAGACCTTCTTAGAAGGAGTATTAGGGCAATAGTTAGCTTGTCGTTTGACCATAATTCTAGAAGCTATGAATACTACCGGCCAACATGGATCTAGTCAGGAAACGAGGCACTTGAGGCTGCTCACCATGTATTAGTTGGGTCGCAGTGTTGTTAGGCAAGGTCGTAAACACCCCAAAGCTAAGTGTTTGCCGGAGGCTTCTAGAACTGATTTAAATGAAGATGGAACTTTTTTACTACTGGCGTACATGTTCACGAGTACCAGAAGGTAGCGTGCCAATACATGCCCTCAGGTCTTAGAGAATAATGAAGAGAGTGTGACTGTTGAAAACTACTATTGGAGACCAAGGTTACTTCGTTGCGTCAAATGGAAGAACTTGATCTCCAATTTTAATTAGGCTTCACAGGTTTAAAGTTTGAACGTGAGTATGAGTGTACCCTTTCAACTCGAAAAAGAAACCAAGCTCGGCCTCGCGAAAGCATATTATTCATGGAAACACTCGCTTTTTGGTACATTATTTTACCTTGGTAATCATGTTCAGTCACGCAGTTTCGTGTTCGAATTCTGGTTTCTTGAATGGTGCTATTGGACGTCGAAAGCATTGATAACTCTTGTCATTTCATTCAGCGGCACAATCTTTCAAGATCAGGAAACAGTTATATCTATCTTCAACGCAGAGAAATCGGTGAAGGATTTTAAGGCATTAACCTTCCTTTCTAGAGGCCATAATGCACCTTTCCATGGAATGATAACAAGTTAAACGCAGAATTCTCGAATGTTGTCAAACTTTTGATTTAAAAAAAAAAAAAAAAAGGAATGAAACCAGCAAATAAGCTAAGAAGATTCTGAGTTATTTTTTTTGGATATCAAATTCATAATCTTTAAAAGAGAAAGTAATATAATAGTGTATGTCTCTTTCTTCCAGCTTATAGCTTAAACAGCGGCGAGTTGTGGTTTGTTCCCGCTAAAATATGCTCATATAACAATAAAAAGGAAGAAAGAACATTGCGTCCTCAATTTTATCATTGACAGCCCTAAATCATAAATTTCTAGTTACGAAGCTTTCTATAATCTTTTTTTTAGTTATGCAATCACAAATGGTAATTTCATCCATCTTGTGGTCATAAGAGGAAAAGCTCTAGAAAAGGTAGTAATAACGGTGCTCACATCAATATCCGTATGTTTACTAGGAAATTTCCTTAGTAACGGTTACAAAAATTTCTATTCCCTTTCTTTCTTTTGCTGAATAAAAACTTTTCTTCCAGGGCACGATTAATCTTCCTCCTTATCATTTTTTGGGCGCTAGCATATTGCTAAGAGTAGGTCATATCACACTTAATTAGTCTTTTCATGATCTAATACATTTTCTCTCATACTTTAATATGGAAAGTTGCAAAACGAAGAAATGCAGATAATGTTGGTACCTAACCTAAGTCCCTAAAATGCGCCATCCAAAGCAATATCTCATTATTACTCAATTATTGCTATTGAAGCCTAACGCTTTCGAAATAGCTTCCTTTAATGGTGATTCTTCTTTATTAGATTTCTCCTTTCAGATATAAGGGAAGAACAGCCATCTTAATGTTCTCTTTCTTACTTTTGATTGGATACCTATGCCATAGAGTAAAAAATTAAAATGAAAATGAAGGGGTGGAACGTGTCGAAGTCTAGCGATTTTGTAGTTCATTAAAGAGGTTTAAAATTCGCATGAAAGGAAATACCTAGCGCTGGAATTGGCAACTTATACTGTTAGAAACATGCCCAGCATAACCTAGGACACGGTTGGATTATTGCGCTTTCCTGCGGTGTTGAGCATATCGTCCTCGCAAATGTCTGTGAAGGGGAAAATTCGTGGATTAATAATTTAAACCTGACCCCACACTTCAGATTATAGGAAAAAGAAAGTCTAACCGACTGTATTTTGCCAACACTATGGAAATAGGGCAATATCAAAAATCGTGAGAGCTTGAAATGGAGTCTGGAACACCGCTTCTGAGTAATACTTTAGAAGAAAAATGTTTGTTTGTTCTAATAGAGAACGTCCTTAGAGAAAGCCCTTAGAGAGGAAACATTAACAGGATCTCGAGCTTGTCCTACGGATTTTCAATTGCAAGAAATCTGTACATTTGTTTCGCATCACCGTTTAGTTCATTTTTACGGAAGACTTTAGACGCTATGTATTCTAACCTGTATTTGAATAATAATATACAATACCGGTAAGTGATCATCATGACTTTTATAAAAAAAATATACAGTATTTTTTGTTGAATATAGAGTTATGTTTGCTCTTTAATTGCCTTATTAATTCATCCAAAATTAGGTTGCAAAGTAAAACTGTTACCGCGGGATTGAAACGTTGGAGAAAGCGTCGACATTATCATCGTTCATTCATTAATGTAAATTCTTCCTTCCCATGGCTTCAATGTTCTAGAAGAGGCATCTACTTCATTCTTTGGATAGTTTCCAAACTCTAATTTGAACGATGAACCATCATTTGGAATCTTAAAATCCGTCGCATCAGAGCTAAAATTCAAAGCAGCAAACAAAGTTTTGTTGTTATACCTTTTCGTGAAACTGAATAGCTTTTTGTTATCCAAGTCAATAAACTTGAAATCAAAACCGTAAACTGCGATGTCTTTGTGATTTTTTCTAAATTCCAAAGCCTTTTTCCAGAATGCTAGCACAGAATCAGAATTTTTCTGTTCCTCCTCTACATTTATACCCTGTCTAAAGGACTCATTCAAATAAAACCAAGGCTTGGTATTAGGGCCGGAAAAGCCGGCATTCGGTTCATTAGGTGTCCAAGGCATGGGAGTCCTCGCATGATCTCTAGAAACCAAGGCAATTCCTTCAAGAAACTTTTTCATCTCCTCTGAGTTTTCCCCACACTCTTCCTTAATGAGTCTGTAATTGTTTCTAATTTCGACATCCTCGTACTTTTCAACAGGCCAGTTCTTGAAATTGATTTGGCCAA
>OBMA010002100.1_pt1 | contig 11763 bp, 7 predicted proteins | sample 1539141 | NCBI WGS metagenome assembly OBMA01 (sample SAMEA3991484, study PRJEB22521) | metagenome | biome: anthropogenic terrestrial biome; feature: sewage plant; material: raw primary sludge | place: Sweden | collected 2012-09-26 | reverse complement strand
TTATCCGAATATTCGCGGATCATTGACGTATAAATACTTCATACTACTTCATACCAGATATTTCCTACATGTTGAAAGTCAATTGAAAAAAATAAATCATCACTTAACTCTTTTCCAGTGACACATCGCAAAGATTACTCAAATAATCTTCCTAAAACAATACTACCAGCATCTATTTCATGCAGCACCAAGCACAGAGGCTACATATCATATAAAATAAGTCATCATAGAGAAAAAAATGTCAGTAAACCCAGAATTTATAGCCGATGGCATCGACTTTTATCCAACAACGCCCGATGCCGCGTATTTCAATGCCGCTGATGGTAAAAATAAAGTTAACAGGATAAATGGTAACTCAGAAAATTTACACCACTCCTTTGCATCGGGTTGCCGTAGATCATCTCTTTCAGTCGACTTTAATGTTACCTCGTCCGATTCAGAAAAAAGTGAACAGAGCTGCTTGGAAAACAACTCTCAAGAAGACGAATATTTTTGTGACATTTTTTCCACTGAATTAAAATTAGATGAAACTTCTAACAAGTCAACCGATTATTCCAGTTCAAATCACCAGTATCCTGAACAACTGGAGTTGCACAATTATAAACTGCTCAATAAAATTGGGAAGGGGCATTTTCCAGAGTATTTAAAGCAGTAGGCATCAACACGGATGACCAAGCCCCTGTTGCCATCAAAGCAATCATAAAGAAAGGCATTTCGAGCGATGCCATCTTAAAAGGGAATGATAGAATCCAAGGCTCCAGCAGAAAGAAAGTCTTAAACGAAGTTGCCATCCACAAACTGGTTTCGAAAAATAATCCGCATTGTACAAAATTTATCGCATTCCAGGAATCGGCGAACTACTATTACTTAGTGACGGAGTTAGTCACAGGTGGGGAAATATTTGATAGGATCGTCCAACTAACATGCTTTAGTGAAGACTTAGCTCGTCATGTCATTACTCAGGTAGCAATTGCAATTAAACATATGCACTACATGGGTATTGTGCATCGTGATGTCAAACCAGAAAACCTACTATTTGAACCTATCCCATTTTATGGCCTTGATGGGGACATGCAAAAAGAAGACGAGTTTACATTAGGTGTCGGCGGAGGCGGTATTGGTTTAGTGAAGCTAATGGACTTCGGACTAGCCAAGAAACTTCGGAACAATACCGCAAAAACTCCCTGCGGAACGATAGAATACGTCGCACCAGAAGTATTCACCTCCAAACGATATTCTATGAAAGTAGATATGTGGAGTATTGGCTGCGTACTATTCACGTTATTGTGTGGATATCCTCCGTTTTACGAAAAGAACGAAAAAACATTATTGAAGAAAATATCGAGAGGAGATTACGAATTCTTGGCGCCATGGTGGGACAACATAAGTTCTGGCGCTAAGAACGCAGTTACCCATCTTTTGGAGGTTGACCCAAACAAGAGATACGATATCGATGACTTCCTAAATGATCCTTGGTTAAATTCGTACGATTGTTTGAAGGATTCAAACTCAAATTCTTATGCCAGCGTGCAAAGCATACTAAACGATTCATTCGATGAGAGAGCAGAGACCCTACATTGTGCATTAAGCTGCCAATCTGAAAAACAAGATGACACCGAGTTTTCCAGAAGTGAAAGCTCGGAATACATATTTATGACGGAAGAAGACAGAAATCTACGGGGCAGTTGGATCGGTGAGCCAAAAGAGTGTTTTACCTTAGACCTTGCAACATCTTCTATATACCGAAGAAGGAAGAACAAGATATTCTTCTGGTAAACTCTTATCCAGTGGAAAACGCACCCAGCATATTCGAAAATATATCAACTATCTCCCCTTTTCATACTAATAATTAATAGCATTCATATTGAAATAATAAAAAAGATACGTTTAATACTTACGCCAGCTCTCTAGTTACAGTTTCCTAACGCATACGTCATCAATTTGTTAAGATCGGCTTCGCTCTATAAAAATGTCGGCCGAATTTATAGAAATTCGGCCGAAATTAGCATAGGATTTTCCGCGGTTCCGACCCCTATCCTGGACACACGGAAAAACTTGCTAATAATTCCGGAATTTATTCTATGCAACTTTATGAAGACAAATTACTATAAATGAACCGCTCATTCAGAAAAACTATGTCTCGAGCTCAATGGATCTTACTACATAGTTTATAAAAACAGTAATTGTGCATTGTACAACTGTGCTAAACAGACTTAAAAAAGTAATAATTATGACCACTGATACCACTGTTTTCGTTTCTGGCGCAACCGGTTTCATTGCTCTACACATTGTGAACGATCTGTTGAAAGCTGGCTATACAGTCATCGGCTCAGGTAGATCTCAAGAAAAAAATGATGGCTTGCTCAAAAAATTTAATAACAATCCCAAACTATCGATGGAAATTGTGGAAGATATTGCTGCTCCAAACGCCTTTGATGAAGTTTTCAAAAAACATGGTAAGGAAATTAAGATTGTGCTACACACTGCCTCCCCATTCCATTTTGAAACTACCAATTTTGAAAAGGATTTACTAACCCCTGCAGTGAACGGTACAAAATCTATCTTGGAAGCGATTAAAAAATATGCTGCAGACACTGTTGAAAAAGTTATTGTTACTTCGTCTACTGCTGCTCTGGTGACACCTACAGACATGAACAAAGGAGATTTGGTGATCACGGAGGAGAGTTGGAATAAGGATACATGGGACAGTTGTCAAGCCAACGCCGTTGCCGCATATTGTGGCTCGAAAAAGTTTGCTGAAAAAACTGCTTGGGAATTTCTTAAAGAAAACAAGTCTAGTGTCAAATTCACACTATCCACTATCAATCCGGGATTCGTTTTTGGTCCTCAAATGTTTGCAGATTCGCTAAAACATGGCATAAATACCTCCTCAGGTATCGTATCTGAGTTAATTCATTCCAAGGTAGGTGGAGAATTTTATAATTACTGTGGCCCATTTATTGACGTGCGTGACGTTTCTAAAGCCCACCTAGTTGCAATTGAAAAACCAGAATGTACCGGCCAAAGATTAGTATTGAGTGAAGGTTTATTCTGCTGTCAAGAAATCGTTGACATCTTGAACGAGGAATTCCCTCAATTAAAGGGCAAGATAGCTACAGGTGAACCTGCGACCGGTCCAAGCTTTTTAGAAAAAAACTCTTGCAAGTTTGACAATTCTAAGACAAAAAAACTACTGGGATTCCAGTTTTACAATTTAAAGGATTGCATAGTTGACACCGCGGCGCAAATGTTAGAAGTTCAAAATGAAGCCTAAGTATCACGCTAATTGAAGTTTTTTTTGATCACTCCAATAGGCAAATCTATAGATATATAAAAAATATAGACAAGACTTTTTTTTTACATTGCCAGTTTTCTTTTTTCCTTTTTAGTATCTATTCAAATGGGCGACCCTATTGTCTGATTTCATTAGCTTCATCACAAAAAGTGCCACGAATTCATATAGCGCGAGGGTAATCCCTACCCTAACTCGTTTAAGGGAGACATAGAATGAACTCCGCCATCATGTGCTCAAGACTAGACGAAGCTATATTAGAAGGACAGGAGGAGGTTTTATTTTAACCAGTTACTTCATTTCTAATATAGAGATTAAGGCTGCAAAAGAGTTTCAAAATAATTAATTATGTCATCTGAGGATATCATTTATGATCCTCAGTTCAAACCTGTTCAGGGAATCTACGAGAATAGATTAAGACAATTTATTGATACTGGTGGGGATTACCACGACTTAAATTTACCCAAGTTCTATGATAAGAAGCGCATTTCATTAGATCATGATCACGTTAAGGTTTGGTGGTACCAGGTTTCTTTTGAACGTGGATCTTCCCCTGTTTCCCCTGATAAGAGGCCATCTTGGAAATCTATTATTGAACGTGACAAGAAGGGTGAATTGGAGTTTAGAGAAGCGAACATAAATCAGCCCTTTGGACCCAGTTGGTCTACCACTTGGTTTAAGGTGAAAATCTCTTTGCCTGAAGATTGGGTTAAATCAGACGAGCAACTACTTTTCCAATGGGATTGTTCTAACGAAGGAATTGTCATAGACCCAAAGACTCTAATCCCTGTGACTGCTTTCTCAGGTGGTGAAAGGACTGAATATGTTTTACCGAAAACATCGGATGGGAAACATTTCTTTTACATCGAAGCTGGTAACAATGGTATGTTTGGCTGCGGTGCAGGATCCACTATAAATCCACCAGATGATAATAGATTTTTTCATTTAAGAAAAGCTGATATCGTTTGGCCCGATCTAGATGCTCGTGCATTGTATATCGATTTTTGGATGCTAGGGGATGCTGCAAGAGAGCTACCTGGAGACTCCTGGCAAAAACACCAGGCAAGACAACTAGGCAATGCAGTTATGAATCTTTTTGACCCGAATGATCGTTCAAGTGTTCGTAAATGTCGTGAATTACTACAAAGGGAATACTTTGACTCCTTTTTAGAAAGCAGTAAGGTTTACGAACAAGGTGAATCTCAAGTTTTAACAAATGTTTATGGTATCGGCAACTGTCATATAGATACAGCTTGGCTATGGCCATTCGCAGAAACAAGAAGGAAAATTGTGAGATCTTGGTCTTCCCAATGTACTTTAATGGATCGCTTCCCAGAGTATAAATTTGTTGCTTCACAAGCCCAACAATTTAAATGGTTATTAGAAGATCATCCCGAATTTTTCAATAAAGTGTTAATTCCAAAAATTCAGCAATCTCAGTTTTTTGCTGTTGGTGGTACATGGGTTGAGAATGATACCAATATTCCCTCAGGGGAATCGCTGGCAAGACAATTCTTTTTTGGTCAAAGGTTTTTCTTGAAGCATTTTGGTCTCAAGTCAAAGATATTTTGGTTACCTGACACCTTTGGTTATTCTTCGCAAATGCCACAACTTTGCCGCTTATCTGGTATTGATAAATTTTTGACTCAAAAGCTTTCCTGGAATAACATCAACAGTTTTCCGCATAGCACGTTTAACTGGGCAGGGATTGACGGTTCTCAATTATTGACTCACATGCCTCCTGGTAATACGTATACAGCAGATTCACACTTCGGTGATGTTTTGCGTACTGCCAAGCAGAATAAGACACCAGAATATTACGGCTCCGGTTTAATGTTGTACGGAAAGGGTGATGGTGGTGGAGGACCAACTGAGGAAATGCTGCAAAAAATGAGGCGTATTAGATCTATGAATAACAGAAATGGTAATGTTATTCCAAAGCTACAAGTTGGTATAACGGTTGATGAATTTTATGATGACATTTTGAAAAGGACTAACCAAGGCCATGATTTACCCACATGGAGTGGTGAATTGTATTTCGAATTTCATAGGGGGACATACACCAGTCAAGCTCAGACCAAAAAATTAATGAGGTTGTCCGAAATTAAACTACATGATTTGGAATGGATAGCTGCCAAAACATCAGTTCTATATCCCGATTCGTATAAATACCCTTCCAAACAGATTAACGAACTTTGGGAGAATGTTTTGTTATGTCAATTTCACGATGTTCTACCAGGATCATGTATTGAAATGGTATATAAGTATGAGGCTGTCCCTATGTTGCACAACGTTGTGAAAGAATGTACTTCCTTAATAGACAAAACCGTTCAATTTCTTCAGAGTCAGAGTAAGGCAGATTTGGTTGAGATGAGAACATTAACTTGGTCAAAACCAGAAAAGGTTTCTGAGGAGTGCTCGTTGAACGGTAGTTACACGTCCTCTGTAACCGGGTACGATGACTATATAGTCCTTGCCAATGGGAAATTGAAAGTTATCATTTGCAAAAAGACTGGGGTGATCACAAGCATTACGGATGAAACTTTGGGGGTAGAATACCTGGACACGGAACATGGCAGAAACAAATTGGGCGCCAACCAGTTTGTTATTTTTGATGATAAACCTTTGGGCTGGCAGGCTTGGGATACTGAACTTTATTCCGTTAACCAATACAAGTATGTAACAAAGCCGAAGAAAGTTCAAGTTTCCTGCAACACAAAAGAGAAATGTGCTGTTGAGGTCATTTTTCAAATTTCCGAAAAATGCAAAATCAAATCAGTGATATCACTCAATGCAACTGCAGTCACTGATGCTAAATTAAGTAAAGTAGACATTTCTACGACGGTAGAAAACTGGGATGCTAGAAACAAATTTTTAAAAGTTGAATTTCCCGTTAATATTCGGAACGATTTTGCTTCGTATGAAACTCAATTCGGGATTACCAAAAGACCAACACATTATAATACCTCATGGGACGTCGCTAAATTTGAGGTTTGCCATCACAAATTTGCTGATTATTCTGAATACAGCAAGGGTGTTTCAATTTTGAACAATTGCAAATATGGGTTTTCCACACACGGTAACTTGATGAGATTATCATTATTAAGATCACCAAAGGCTCCGGATGCGCATGCTGATATGGGTACTCATGAAATAAAATATGCTATCTATCCACATAGAGGAGCACTATCAAGCGACACTGTTAAGCTCGCTCACGAATTCAATTATTGCTTCAAATACAAACTCCCCAAAGATATTGGCATGAATTTTGATGACATCATAAGCATTTCCGGAGATGAGAATGTCATTTTGTCTAACATAAAAAGAGGCGAAGATGATAGTGATGTCAAGTCCAACTATTCATTAAATCCAAGGGATGAACAAAGTATTGTGGTAAGGGTTTACGAATCTCTTGGCGGGGAATCTTTTGCTTCACTAAATACCACACTAAATTTGAAGCGTATTGAGAAGGTCGATAACTTGGAGATGAAAGTTTATAAGAGTTTGACAGCAACGCGAGACGAATCAAATCATGCAATAAACAGAATTCCCATTAAATTGAGACCTTTTGAGATTGCCTCATTCAGGTTGTATTTCTGAGTTTGTCTCCCTCACTGTTTTTTACATTCACTCACTCCCAAACTTATGCCATTTCTATCATGATAACCAAAAATAGTCTTAACAAAATACATATAAGTAAATAATGCTAAATAAAAAAGCAAAAAAGAAAATTTATATCACACTTGTAAAACCTTTAAATGATCTTCTTTTTTACCTGTTTTATTCACTTGTTTTTTTTTTTCTGAGTTGTTGCGCCTTGGAAGAATGGAAAAGCAATAGTTTCAGTGACTATAGTATACAATCAAAACACCCGCCAGTTCAAAACTATTACTTGGTCACTAACCCCCAAGTCATCTCTAGCAATTTAAATTTCAATTTTAAGAAAACCTTTATTTATCCAACGTGAACAAGTACTTTCAAGCACTTCTGCCCACCGCTATATCGTGGAAAAATGTGTCAAGCTACCAATGGCCCGAGTAGAGTTGTGACTAAAAAGCATAGGAAATTTTTCGAAAGACATCTACAGTTGCTTCCCTCTTCACATCAGGGACATGACGTGAACAGAATGGCGATAATATTCTACTCAATCTCAGGACTCTCTATATTTGATGTTAACGTTTCTGCGAAGTACGGCGATCATCTTGGCTGGATGCGCAAACATTATATCAAAACAGTGCTGGATGATACAGAAAATACTGTGATATCTGGATTTGTTGGAAGCTTAGTCATGAATATCCCTCACGCAACAACGATTAATCTACCAAATACTCTCTTTGCATTGTTGTCCATGATTATGCTGAGAGATTACGAATATTTTGAGACTATACTAGACAAAAGAAGCCTGGCGAGATTTGTTTCTAAGTGCCAACGACCTGACCGTGGCTCGTTTGTATCTTGTTTAGACTATAAGACAAATTGTGGATCTTCGGTTGATTCAGACGATTTAAGGTTTTGCTACATCGCAGTTGCCATTCTGTACATATGCGGATGCCGATCCAAAGAAGACTTTGATGAATACATTGATACTGAGAAGTTGCTTGGCTATATAATGTCGCAACAATGCTACAACGGAGCTTTCGGTGCCCACAATGAACCACACTCAGGGTACACATCTTGTGCGCTGTCTACGTTAGCTTTACTCTCTAGTTTGGAAAAGCTATCAGACAAGTTTAAAGAAGACACCATAACCTGGCTATTACATAGGCAAGTATCAAGCCATGGATGTATGAAATTTGAAAGCGAATTGAATGCCAGCTATGATCAATCTGATGATGGCGGTTTCCAGGGAAGGGAGAATAAGTTCGCTGATACGTGTTACGCATTTTGGTGCTTAAATTCACTACACTTACTAACAAAGGATTGGAAAATGCTATGCCAAACTGAACTAGTCACAAATTATTTGCTTGATCGAACGCAAAAAACATTAACTGGAGGCTTTAGTAAAAATGACGAAGAAGATGCTGATTTATATCACAGCTGTCTAGGGAGCGCTGCGTTAGCATTAATTGAGGGGAAATTTAATGGAGAATTATGCATACCTCAAGAAATATTTAATGATTTTAGTAAAAGGTGCTGTTTTTGAAGTTCAAACAGTAATAAGAGTCTATCGATTACATAAATGTGAGCAAGCGAAAAAAAAAATTGGCATTATAAACCATCATTTTCGATGAAATAATCAATCAACGTAGATAAGCTGATATTATATAATTTTGGTCTGTTCGTGTTGATTTTATCACTGATGGACTTTGGCATACAGATAGTGACAATTTCGTTATTGAACCATTGAGAATGGAAAATCAATGGAACTTCATCCAGAGTTATGCACATAGAAGCTCCCTCAGCCGGAAAAAAGCTGATAGCGCCAAAATCTATTAGTGACAAGTCTGTGTTAAGGCCAGTTCCAGTAAATTTTGTATACGACTCCTTCAAGGACCATAAGTAAGTGAATATTGTGCATGGATCAGACGCTTTCAGTAAACCGTTAAATTCTCTTTCACTAAAAACTTCTTTAAATAGCTCCAACTCTTCCCTCCCGCCATAATTGCACGGAGAAGCGATATCAATTCCGACATCCTGGTATTCATCTGTACTTACACATTTTACGAGGAACATAGCTACATATTGTTCACCGATGGTCATGCTAAATGGAAGAAAACGATTGTTGTCTAATAATGGCTTACCGAAGCTGCCCTTGTCAAATTTCAGCTCTTGAAAATTTAAGCCCGTTACTATAGAGCAGCCAAACAACTGCAGCAGCTGGCTGCATAGACTTGAACATTTATCGTGAAACGATTTTTTATTGAGGATTCTGGCTTGAGACGCCAATGGCAAAGTTCTCATTAATGCCTCGAACGTAAACTCATCCGCGAGTATATCCTCTTGAATTTCAACAACGAATATACCTGCCCATGGTCTTACACCTGCCACCTTTGAAACTTCGCTTACTACTTCAATCGTTTTAACCATCCACGGTTTTTTGCTGAGTGATTCTCTTTCTCCTCATTCACATTTTAGTCATAGCGGTTTTAATAAGCGCCCGAAAAGATAATTGTAAAACATATATTCAATGCTTAAAAGTATAAGAAATTGCCCATCAATTTGAAAACTCAAGTAAAACAGAGAAGTTGTAAGGTGAACAAGGAATGAGTGACGTGGTCAGTAAAGATCGTAAGGCATTGTTCGACTCAGCAGTATCCTTTTTAAAGGATGAGTCCATTAAAGATGCTCCACTTTTAAAGAAAATCGAATTTTTAAAATCCAAAGGGTTAACAGAAAAGGAGATTGAAATAGCCATGAAAGAGCCCAAGAAAGACGGTATCGTAGGCGATGAAGTATCGAAAAAAATTGGCAGTACTGAGAATAGAGCCTCACAGGATATGTATCTCTATGAAGCGATGCCACCAACGCTGCCCCACAGGGATTGGAAGGACTATTTTGTGATGGCTACTGCCACAGCTGGGCTGTTGTATGGTGCATATGAAGTAACTAGAAGGTATGTGATACCAAATATATTACCAGAAGCAAAAAGCAAGTTGGAAGGGGACAAAAAAGAAATTGATGATCAGTTCTCCAAAATCGATACAGTCCTCAATGCCATCGAAGCGGAGCAAGCTGAGTTTAGGAAAAAGGAAAGCGAAACATTAAAGGAACTTAGTGACACGATTGCTGAACTGAAACAGGCGCTTGTGCAGACAACAAGAAGCAGGGAAAAGATCGAAGACGAGTTTAGAATAGTTAAGCTCGAGGTGGTCAATATGCAAAATACGATCGACAAATTTGTTTCAGATAATGACGGCATGCAAGAGTTAAATAATATCCAAAAAGAAATGGAATCTCTGAAAAGCTTAATGAATAACCGTATGGAATCCGGTAATGCGCAGGACAATAGATTATTTTCCATATCTCCTAATGGTATACCTGGCATAGATACGATTCCATCTGCGTCTGAGATTCTTGCCAAAATGGGCATGCAAGAAGAAAGTGATAAAGAAAAGGAAAACGGCAGCGATGCTAATAAAGATGACAATGCTGTTCCAGCGTGGAAAAAAGCAAGAGAACAAACTATTGATAGCAACGCCTCCATTCCAGAATGGCAAAAAAATACCGCCGCCAATGAGATCAGTGTCCCTGACTGGCAAAATGGACAGGTCGAAGACTCCATCCCATAGCGCAATTCTATGTAAGTAATTAGTTTTTTAACGGAAATTGTAATTGTAACTGTCCTAGATACTGTAGACATTCAATCTGATTACCCGGAACATTTGCTTTTGAAAGGCATTTTTACTAGCACTAATATATTGGCAGCTAATTGAAACAGTAATATGCAAGTATGAGTAAGCTAAACCACCTCAACAAAGCTATTCGTGGCTAGTATATGACCTTGAATTGCCATGGAAAAAGAATCAGTATACAACTTAGCACTAAAATGTGCTGAGCGGCAATTGACCTCCATGGAATTTTCGAACCTTTACAAGGAATTCTTTAATGAAAAGTTCCCGTCTTTGATTCAAGAGGAAGAAGAAGATACAACAACAACTGCAAATATAAATGAGGTCAAGAAAGCGTCCGATTTGGTGGATACACCCAGCAACAACACGGCTGCTACTGCAGATACTACACACTTACACGAGGCTCTAGATATTTTTTGCTCCGATTTTGTTAAAATACTAAACCTGGAGAAGCCTCTTATCTTGGCAGATTATATCGTTGAGGTGTTGCTTGTGAACTACAACTCAGATATGATAAAATGCTTTCTGCCTAAATTGAATTCCGTTAGGAACTCCTTGCTATTGGCCCATTTTTTCTCCAAATCTTGTTCATTCTTTGCCAAATTATCAGATACTTTGATAATTGATCAAGTACGCAAGGATTTGGGCAACGTCATAGTACCGAATATCTTAAGTCTAGACATGAATAGTATGAATAAAGAATTGATTGCCATAGTATCAAAGCTTTTGCAAACAACTTTAAAACTCTCTCCTTCACCAATTCTTTTAACTTCTGCCAGCTGTAAAAATGGGTCTTTTACGCTACTAAATCAGTTGTCTCAAACCAACAAGTTACTTTTTAAAAGGGTTTCACAGACTTTTGAGGAAAAATTACATTTCAAAGATACCAAGCCATTTTTAAACAAAGATTCCACTAACGAATTTGTAGGTTCTCCTTCATTAACCTCCCCTCAATATATCCCAAGTCCACTTTCTTCAACAAAACCTCCAGGATCAGTCAATTCTGCTGCCAAATACAAAGACATGAAACTTCTTCGTTACTATAAAAACATTTGGCTGAACAATAAAATTATCAATTGGGAAATATCGAACCCAGACTTCCTATCAAAATATTCTGCGATTACTTCTTCCATATTCCAAGAGAGCTTTAATTCAGTTCAAAACTTGGACCAGTTACTCACA
>OBMA010002097.1_pt1 | contig 11789 bp, 11 predicted proteins | sample 1539141 | NCBI WGS metagenome assembly OBMA01 (sample SAMEA3991484, study PRJEB22521) | metagenome | biome: anthropogenic terrestrial biome; feature: sewage plant; material: raw primary sludge | place: Sweden | collected 2012-09-26 | reverse complement strand
CCACAGACCTCTTTCACATCCTATTTGGGAATATTTTGGCCGTACAGGATAGTGATATGTGGCTGACTCTCGGGATTTCAGGCCTAGTTTTGGGGCTGCTTGGTCTCTTTTTCAAGGGCCTCTTATTGACATCCTTTGATCCGGTTTTGGCGAAAACCATGGGCATTCCTGTCAGCTTTTACCACTATCTTTTGATGGGCATCTTGACCCTGGTTTCTGTGACAGCCATGCAGAGTGTAGGGACAATCCTCATTGTTTCCATGCTGGTCACGCCAGCTGCGACCGCCTATCTTTTTGCAAAAAGTCTGAAACAGATGCTCTTTCTGGCTTCGGGAATCGGGGCCACAAGCTCCCTATTGGGTTTGTTTTTAGGCTATTCTTTGAACATGGCCGTGGGTTCGAGCATCGTTCTGACCGCAACCCTCTTCTTTCTCCTTGCCTTTCTCATTTCCAAAAGAAGGATTTTCACAAAGGAGAAGGGGCTGGGCAAAAACCAATTTTAGCAAGCAAAAAGAGCATTTCCACGTTGAAGATGCTCTTTCTTTTCGGCAGGCTTATGCTCACCCAGCATTTTACAAATTATTCGTGTATTCTTCGAAATGATCCACGGTTTGATTGTCTGTAACCGCTATGACCCACTCATCCTCGTTGAAGATATAATCTGGAGTCAGTTGGATTTCCAAGATATTGGTGTACTTGCTGCGGTAGCCAATGATGTTCATCTTGTGGGTTTGGCGCAGCTGCAGCTCACCCAGACTCTTGCCCAGCCATTTGGCAGGCGGGTTGAATTCGATAATGGAGACGTACTCATCCAATTCAATGATGTGGGTTGTCTCATCATGGAGCAGGTGCTTGGCCAGGGAAATACCGGTCTCGCGCTCTGGAGAAATGACCCGGTCAGCCCCGATTTTGAGGAGGACTTCTCTGGTTGTCTTGCTCTTGGCCTTGGCCACAACCTTTGGAATACCTAGGGCCTTGCAGTGAAGAACGGCTAGGACACTGGCTTCCAGGTTGGTCCCGGTTGCAATTACCACGGTATCACAGGTATCGATACCGGCTGCCCGAAGGATGTCCTTGTCTGAGATGTCGCCAACGACACCCCGGGTCAGAATGGATTCCAATTGGTTGATTTGACTTTCATGATCATCCACAGCGATGATGTCACAGTTGTATTTGCAGAGGGTTTTGGCAATGCTGGTGCCGAAGACACCAAGACCCAGGATTCCGATAGTATGTTTTTGCATGATGGTGGAAAACTCCTTTTTATAATGGGATTGCAATCAAATGCTGACTGGCCTTAGACAATCAGGGATGATTTTGCGTATTGGACGGTAGCCGATTTCGGTGGTTTTTTCAGGGATAGGCTGACCAAAATGGACATGGGACCGATCCGTCCAAAGAACATGAGGGCCATGATAATCAACTGCCCTGCCTGGGTCAAGGTCGGGGTCAAGTTGGCTGAAACACCAACTGTGGCCAGGGCTGACATGACCTCAAAGATGAGAAAGAGCAGGGGCTTGTCCGCATCGGTGACACTGATCAGAAAGAGACCGAGCAGGAAGGTGGATAAAAAGACGAAAAAGACAGCAATGGCCTTGCGGGTGGTCAAACTATCAATGGTCCGGCGCTTGAAATTGGTGTGGGGCAGGCCCATGATTTCACTACGGGCATAGGCCAGGAGAACCAGGAAGGTTGTGATTTTAATACCGCCGGCTGTTCCGCCAGGGGCCCCACCCAACATCATCTGAAAGGTATAGATCAAGAGACTAATAGGTCTTGCCTGGGTATAGTCAATGGTGGCAAAGCCAGCAGTCCGCATGGTGACAGTCTGGAAAAAGCTGGCCAGAAGCTTGTGACCAAAAGAGAACTGCCCGATGGTGGCAGGATTATTGTATTCCGTAATCAAGCTTAAAAGGGTTCCAACAGTCAAAATGGTGGCCGTCAATCCCAGGACAATCTTGGTGTGGAAGCTCAGTTTACGGCCAGTTTGCTTGCGGTCCAAGCGACCCTGAAAATCAAACCAGACGGAAAATCCGAGTCCGCCCATGATGATGAGAGAGGCAATAATCAGGTTGATATAAGGGTCTTTAACATAGTCAACTAAGCTAATGGCCCCCATGTTGTCAAAACCCGCATTACAGAAGGCAGAGACCGCTAGAAAGACGGATGTAAAGAGCCCCTTGGCCCAGCCAAATTTTGGCACGAAATGGAAGGCCAGCAAGAGGGCACCCAGGCCTTCAATGGCAAAGGTAAAGCGAAAGACCGAAAAGATAAAACCCTGAAAATTCTTGGTATCTGTCCGACTGAAACTTTCCTGCAGGGTGGCCAAATTGACAAAACTTAATTTTTTTCTGGCCTGGAGGGCAATCAGGCCCACGAAACTCAAGAGGCTGAGCCCCCCAATCTGCATGAGCAAGATGCAGATAATTTGACCAAAGGCCGTGTAGCTTGAAGCCACAGGCTGGGTAAAGAGACCTGTCACACAGACCATGGAGACCGTTGTAAAGAGATTGTCCCAGTAGCGGGCCTCAGAGGTGGGAAGTTGTGAAATAGGCAGGGTCAGTAGGATGGACCCGACCAAAATCACCCCAGCAAAACTAAGCACAATTCGCTGGGTAGGAGTAAGCGAAATCCGTAAAAAAGACATAAGCCTCTCTTTTCTCTATTAAGTATGAAGATATTGTAACACATTCTAAAAAAAAAGAAAGGGAAAACCTTCGAATACCTGCTTTTTCAAGTCTTTCTTTCGCCCCCACCTGTGAAGATGGCCTGAAAAGCAGAACGAGTCAACTTGATAGATGGGAGCAAAAGATGGAAAATGTTGAAATGTAGAAACTATAACCGAATTTAAGCTGGATTTTCTGACATTGTGGTATAATATGGAGATATGACGACAGAATTTCAACATACAACGGTTCTCTTGCATGAAACAGTTGATTTACTGGATATTAAACCAGATGGCATCTATGTCGATGCGACCCTGGGCGGGGCAGGTCATTCGGCCTATTTGCTGTCAAAACTGAGCGAGAAGGGCCACCTCTACTGTTTTGACCAGGACCAAAAGGCTATTGATAACGCCCACATTCGCCTCAAAGACTATATGGACAAGGGTATGGTGACCTTTATCAAGGATAATTTTCGCCATCTCAGGTCCCGTTTAGCCCAACACGGAGTTGAGAAAATCGATGGGATTCTCTATGATTTGGGGGTATCCAGTCCCCAGTTGGATGAGCGCGAGCGCGGTTTTTCTTACAAGCAGGATGCTACTCTAGACATGCGGATGAACCAGGACCAAGCCCTATCAGCCTACCAGGTGGTCAATGATTATGATTACCAGGATTTGGTGCGGATTTTTTTCAGGTACGGGGAAGATAAGTTTTCCAAGCAGATTGCCAGAAAGATTGAGCAGGCCCGCCAGATCAAACCTATTGAAACCACAACCGAGCTGGCGGAGATTATCAAGTCAGCCAAGCCCGCAAAAGAGCTCAAGAAAAAAGGCCATCCGGCCAAGCAGATTTTTCAAGCCATTCGGATTGAAGTCAATGATGAACTAGGTGCCGCTGAGGAGTCCATCCAGCAGGCCATTGACCTCTTGGCCCTTGATGGCCGCATCTCTGTCATTACCTTCCACTCACTGGAAGACCGTTTGACCAAGCAACTCTTCAAGGAAGCCAGTACAGTTCAGGTGCCCAAAGGATTGCCCTTTATCCCTGATGACCTCAAGGCCCCTCTGGAATTGGTCAACCGCAAGCCGATTTTACCAAGTGAAGAAGAACTAAGTGCCAATAACCGGGCCCATTCTGCCAAACTACGGGTTGCCAAAAAGGTGCACGAGCCCAAGAAATAGTGGCCAGGCCAGGCTGAAAGAAGGAGTAACTATGCTAGAAGATAAGCGTCGCGATATGACCATGCGCATCATTGAAGAAAAGATTCGGACCTTTACTCGGGTGGAAAAGGCCTTTTATGGCAGCATCGTCCTGTCTGGCTTGATTTTGGCCATCGGCATCATCTTCATGCAGACCAAGCTCCTCCAGATTCAGTCAGATATGGCCAGCATCAATCAAGATATCAGTGCCAAAAAACTGGAGATTGAGGATGCCAAACAGGCTGTCAATGACTTGGTCCGGAATGCCAGGTTGCTTGAAATTGCTGAAAAAGAAGGCCTGACCCTTAATAATGACAATATTGGAGTAGCAGAGTAAGATGCCCAGAAGAAAGAAACAATTTTTAAGATATGTCTTGAAAAATAGAGGTTTACCGAGTCAGAATCGCAGAAGAGTGGGCCAGAGCTTGATCTTGCTCAGTGTCTTCCTCTTTTTTGTCTTTCTGATTAACTTTGCCATTATCATCGGTACAGACACGAAATTTGGGGTTGATTTGTCGGAAGGGGCGAATCAGGTCCATCGGAAAACGGTCACGGTCCAAGCCAAAAGGGGGACCATCTACGATCGGACGGGCTACCCCATCGCCCAGGATTCAACCACCTATACGGTCTATGCAATCATTGATAAGAACTTCCTTTCCGCTCAAAAAGAAATTCTCTATGTGCAAGAAAGCCAGTTCAACACAGTGGCGGATATTTTCCAAGAGCACTTGGATATGGAGAAGGACTATGTCCTCAGTCAACTCAGACAGCCCAATCTCAATCAAGTGTATTTTGGATCCAAGGGAAAAAACATCACCTATGGCACTATGACAGCCATCTCAGAGGCAGCTGAGGCTGCAGGAATCAAGGGGATTTCCTTCTCAGCCAGTCCAGGCCGCCTCTACTCCAACGGGGTCTTTGCCAGCCACTTCATCGGCCTAGCCCAACTCAAGGACAATGAAGATGGCAGCCAAAGTCTTTACGGTCAAACGGGGATGGAGGCTGCTCTAGATTCTTTACTGTCTGGTCAGGATGGGAAAATCACCTATGAAAAAGACAGCTATGGGCGGATTATTCCCGGGACGGAAACCGTTGAGGCCGAAATTGTGGATGGCAAGGATGTCTATACCACCATCTCAGCAGAACTGCAGCGGTCTCTAGAAGCCAATATGGATGTCTTTTTCTCAGAAAAAACAAAGGGTGTCTATGCCAATGCGACTCTTATTTCTGCCAAAACGGGAGAAATTTTAGCCACCACCCAGCGGCCAACCTTTGATCCAGATACCAAGGAGGGTTTGGCGGAAGACTTCAACTGGAATACCACCCTCTACCAGGGGCATTTTGAGCCTGGTTCCACCATGAAGGTCATGACCCTGGCAGCCGCCATTGACAACAAAACCTTCAACCCCAACGAGTATTACACCAATAACACCTATCAACTGGCGGACGCCAAGATCAACGACTGGACCATCAATGAGGGTCGGAACCCTCAAACCCTGAGTTTTGCCAATGGTTTTGCCCTCTCTAGTAACGTGGGCATGACCATGTTGGAACAGCGGATGGGAGATGCCAAGTGGCTCAGCTACTTGTCCAAGTTCCGCTTTGGCTATCCGACCCGCTTTGGGATGACAGGTGAAGAGGCAGGGATTTTTCCTGCGGACAACATTGTCACCATCGCCATGAGTTCCTTTGGCCAGGGGATTTCCGTTACCAATACCCAGATGCTGCGGGCCTTTACAGCCATCGGCAACCAGGGAGAGATGCTGCAGCCAAAATTTATCTCGGGCATCTATGATCCCTTGACCGACTCGGCCCGCATTTCTCAACCTGAAATCATGGGCAAGCCAGTCTCAACAGAGGCTGCCAACCAAACCCTGGGCTATATGGTCACGGTCGGCACCGATCCCAATTATGGAACCCTTTATTCCAAGGATACCGGGCCCGTCATCCAGGTCGATGGCTATAACATCGCTGTGAAATCAGGGACAGCCGAAATTGCCAAGGAAAATGGGATTGGTTATATGGAAGGGGCTAACGACACCATCAATTCGGTGGTAGCCATGATTCCAGCAGAAGACCCTGAATTTATTATGTACGTGACGGTTCAGCAACCCCAACATTGGAGCATTCTCTACTGGCAGGATATTGTCAATCCTGTTTTGAAAGAGGCCATGCTCTTGAAAGACAATCTGAACCTGACAGGTCCCTCACCAACCCTCTCTAGCCTTGGGACGGAAACTGAGTACCTCTTGCCAGATATTATCGGCGAAAGTCCTGGCCAAACGGCGGACCAACTCCGACGCCATCTCGTCCAGCCAATTATTCTTGGCAATGGCTCGAAGATTAGCAAGGTTTCGAAAAAAGTGGGCACCAATATCAAGGCCAATCAGCAGATCTTGATTTTGACGGATCATCTTGAAACAATCCCTGATATGTATGGCTGGACCAAGGCCAATGTAGACAAGTTCTCGGATTGGACGGGTATGACGATTGAGTATGAGGGTTCGGGTTCAAAGGCCATTGACCAGAGTGTTGATGTCGGTGCCAGTCTCGAGGAAACGAAGAAAATAACCATTACATTAGGAGAATAAGATGCAAGTTGCACTATTGGCAGGACTGGCTTCCTTCATCGGAACGGTCCTGTTGATTCCCGTATTTATCAAATTTTACCAGGCCAAGCGCATCGAAGGCCAACAGATGCACGAAGATGTCAAGCAACATCAGTTTAAGGCTGGGACGCCGACCATGGGCGGAACAGTCTTTCTGGCCCTTGTGATTGCCATTGTTTTTATAGTCGCTTCCGTCTCTCGTATGCTGACGGGAGGGGTGATGGCCATCCTCTTTATCCTGGCTCTCTATGGATTGGTTGGTTTTTTGGATGATTTCTTAAAAATCTTCCGAAAGATCAACGAAGGTCTCAACCCCAAGCAAAAACTGGCTTTGCAGATTTTGGGAGGCATCGTCTTCTACCTAGTCCATATCAATGCGACCGGACTAGGGGGAGAACTAAATGTATTTGGACATTTTATCCATATTGGCCCCCTCTATTTTGGCTTTGTACTGTTCTGGTTAGTCGGTTTTTCCAATGCCGTCAATTTGACAGATGGAATCGATGGCCTGGCCTCCATTTCAGTGGTCATTAGTTTGGTCACCTATTCCATCATCGCCTTTGTGGACCACAAATTTGATATATTTCTCGTATGTGTGGCCATGATTGGCGGCCTCCTTGGCTTCTTTGTCTACAATCGCAAGCCAGCCAAGATTTTCATGGGAGATGTGGGCAGCCTAGCCCTAGGTGGAATGCTGGCCACTATTTCCATCGCCCTCCGCGTCGAGTGGACTCTTCTTCTGGTAGGTTTGGTCTATGTCCTTGAAACCTCCTCCGTCATGCTGCAGGTCAGCTACTTCAAGTACACCAAGAAGAAATTTGGTGAAGGCAGAAGAATCTTCCGCATGACCCCCCTCCACCACCACCTAGAGTTGGGCGGCTTGACCGGCAATGGTGCCAAATGGAGTGAGTGGAAGGTTGACTTTTTCCTTTGGGGAATCGGGCTTGTCATGAGTCTATTGACCTTGGCCATTCTTTATCTATAAGAATTTCAGAAACAGCAGAAATGCTGTTTTTTTGCCTTGACAAATATGGTCGGTGTGATGTTTGGAGCGGGTGGTTCAGCGGTTCTCTTACAAAAAGTATCTAAGACCGTCGGGGCTAATATTGGGAAAAAGGTGGCTGCAAAAGCCTTGACTAAAACCGCTTGGTACCCTCTGGTCAAAAAAGTGGCTGCGGTGATTGGGGTGAAAATCACCAAAAAAACAGTGGAAAAGACCATCGCAAATGCTATTCCTATTCTGGGAGGTGTCATCTCCGGCGGTTTGACCTTTATCACTTTCCAACCAATGGGAGGTCAGCTGGCCGATACCTTTGTTCGGAAGTTAAATGGGGACTTTGATAGTGAAATGGAATTAAACGAGGCCTTTTAAGCTAGTTTGGCAGAAGAAAAAGAGCTGGGCATTATTGAAGCTGAATTTGTTGAAGAAACAAGGTAATTTAACGGGACGGAGCATCCGTCCTTTTTGCTTGTCTTTCTGATAAATGCTATAATGGTAAGAAGCAGAAAAAATGAGGAAACTATGAAATTTACAACATTACCATTAAAGGGCTACATTCAGGAAGCCCTAGAGGCCATCAACTTTGTTGAGGCCACAGAGGTGCAGGAAAAGTTGATTCCGATTGTTTTGTCGGGGCGTGACCTGGTTGGTGAATCCAAGACAGGTTCGGGCAAGACCCACACTTTTTTGATTCCGATTTTCCAAAAGCTCAATGAAGAGTTGGATCAGGTGCAGGCCGTCATCACAGCCCCATCACGGGAGCTGGCGACCCAGATTTATCAGGCTGCCCGTCAGATTGCGGAGCATTCTGAGACAGAGGTTCGGGTGGTCAACTATGTAGGGGGTACCGATAAGAACCGCCAGATTGACAAACTGCAGTCCAGTCAGCCCCAGATTGTGATTGGAACCCCAGGCCGTATCTATGATTTGGCCAAATCAGGTGATTTGGCCATTCACAAGGCAGGGATTTTCGTGGTCGATGAGGCGGATATGACTCTGGATATGGGCTTTTTGGAAACGGTGGACAAGATTGCCGGCAGCCTGCCCAAGGACCTGCAATTTTTGGTCTTTTCAGCAACCATTCCGCAAAAATTGCAACCTTTTTTGAAAAAATACTTATCCAATCCAGTCATCGAGCAAATCAAGACCAAGACCGTCATTTCAGATACCATTGAGAACTGGCTGATTTCCACCAAGGGACGGGACAAGAATGCCCAGATTTTGGAGATGACCAGGCTCATGCAGCCTTACTTGGCTATGATTTTTGTCAATACCAAGACCCGGGCAGATGAACTCCACAGCTACCTGACAGCCAATGGTCTTCGAGTAGCTAAAATCCATGGCGATATTGCGCCACGGGAGCGCAAGCGTATCATGAACCAGGTCAAGAACTTGGATTTTGAATATATCGTGGCGACGGATTTGGCGGCGCGTGGAATTGACATCGAAGGGGTCAGTCATGTCATCAACGATGCCATCCCACAGGATTTGTCCTTCTTTGTCCACCGGGTCGGACGGACAGGCCGTAATGGCTTGTCAGGCACTGCCATCACCCTCTATCAACCCAGCGACGATGCAGATATTCGCGAGCTGGAAAAGCTCAATATCCAGTTTCTTCCAAAGGAAATGAAGAACGGGGAGTTTGTCGATACCTATGACCGCGACCGTCGGGTCAATCGGGAAAAAACTCGTGAAAAACTGGACTTGGAAATGCTTGGTCTGGTCAAGAAGAAAAAGAAAAAAATCAAGCCAGGCTACAAGAAAAAAATCAAGTGGGCTGTGGATGAAAAACGCCGCAAGACCAAACGAGTGGAAGCCAGAGCCAAGGGGCGGGCTGAGCGTAAGGCCAAACGGCAGACCTTTTAAGCTGGTGGCTCAAGGGGAGGGGGCAGAAAGCCTCTTCTCACTAGGCTAGGCGCCCCATGTCGCATCACCAGTCCCAGCTAGTCAATGTAGAAATTAGGAAGTCACATGTTACAGACTATATTAAGCCTCTACCTTCAGGGTCTTCTCTATTCGGCCATTGCCATGTCCCTAGCAAGCCTGATTTGGTTTGTAATGAGGGCCAGTAAAGGGGTCGATAGGACCCAGCAAGAAAGAAGAGAATTCTTATACGACCTACTCATTATCAATGTCATGACCATTCCCATCTTTTCCTTTGGGATTATTGGCATTCTCTTGATAGTGAAGGCATGGTAGGGAACGATTAACAATGGTCAGGTAAAGCTGGCCCCATTTAAAGAGGAGAAAATCATGTTTGATACAATCATCATCGGGTCTGGGCCTGCCGGCATGACGGCGGCCCTCTATGCAGCCCGCAGCAATCTCAAAGTCGGATTGTTAGAACGAGGCATCTACGGAGGCCAGATGAACAATACCGCCGATATCGAGAATTATCCAGGATATAACTTGATTTCTGGTCCAGAATTGGCTGAGAAAATGTACGAACCCTTAGATAAGTTTGGTGTTGAGCATATCTTTGGCCAGGTAGTAGACATCCAGGTAGAAGGGGCTGTCAAAAAAATCATCACAGAAGACGAAGTGTTCGAAGCCAAGTCAGTAATCTTGGCCATGGGGGCCCAACACCGGCCTCTTGGTGTTCCAGGTGAAGCAGAGTTTAACAGCCGGGGAGTTTCCTACTGTGCTGTCTGTGATGGAGCCTTCTTCCGAGACCAAGATCTGTTGGTGGTCGGTGGCGGAGATTCAGCGGTGGAAGAAGCTATTTTCCTGACCCAGTTTGCAAAATCAGTGACCATTGTTCACCGCCGTGACGAGCTGCGGGCCCAAAAAATCATTCAGGATCGGGCCTTTGCCAATGACAAGATTCGCTTTATCTGGGACAGCGTTGTGACTGAAATCAAGGGAGATGAACGCAAGGTGCAGTCCGTCGATATTCAACATGTCAAGACAGGGGAAATTTCCGAGCATGCCTTCGGCGGCGTCTTCATCTATGTGGGGCTGGACCCAATGTCTGAGTCTGTGGCCAAGTTGGGTATTACGGATGAACAGGGCTGGGTTGTGACCAACGAATTGATGGAAACCAGCCAGCCAGGCATTTTCGCTACTGGGGACCTTCGACAAAAGCAACTCCGCCAAATTGCGACGGCTGTTGGTGATGGGGCGATTGCTGGCCAACAGGCCTACCATTATGTGACTGAGTTGGAGGGCTAAGATGGTTCAGTTTCCTATTTATGACCTCAAAAAACATCCGGAAGGCATCCGCTTTGATGAGACCCTGGATGTGAAGGCTGAATTGCTTGAGCGCAACCCTGAAATTTTGGACCTTTCACCGGTATCGGTAGTGGGGCAGGTCCGTTTTGAAGCGGGTCTCTTTTTCCTGGACTATGAGCTCTCTTACGACATTACCATGGCATCTAGTCGGTCCCTGAATCCGGTCAGCTGGAGGGAAACCTATCCAGTCCTGGAACTCTTTGTTGAAAATGAAGCCCAACTAAAGGACCAGGACTTGGTTGATGAGGACCTAGTCTTGGTCATCGAGGGGGACTATCTGGTACTGGATGAGAGTGTGGCAGACAATATCCTGCTCCATTTGCCTTCTAAGGTTTTGACCCCTGAAGAGGCAGCCGGTCAAGCCCTGCCCTCTGGTCAAGACTGGACTCTGTTGACAGAAGAGGCCTTTGAACAAGACAGTCAAAAGAAGAAGGAGGCCAACAGCCCCTTTGCCCAGTTACAAGGGCTTTTTGACCAAGAGTGAAATTGACAGAAAATTTGCAAAATCTTAGTATCCCGTGTATAATAGAATGGATACAAAGAAAAAGGGAGAGGGCCAAAGCAAGCCTGACCTTCCCATCTTAATTTAAGGAGAAATGTTTCATGACGAAAGCGAACTTTGGTGTTGTAGGGATGGCCGTAATGGGCCGCAACCTTGCCCTCAATGTAGAATCTCGTGGCTACTCTGTTGCCATTTACAACCGCTCAGCGGATAAGACAGAGGATGTGGTAGCCAGCAACCCAGGAAAAAATCTGGTCCCAAGCTACGATGTAGAAAGCTTTGTACAGTCCATCCAAACACCGCGCCGCATCATGCTCATGGTTCAAGCAGGACCTGGTACAGATGCGACCATTCAGGCCCTGTTGCCACATTTGGATAAGGGAGACATCTTGATTGACGGTGGCAATACCTTCTTTGAAGATACCATCCGTCGCTCCAAAGAATTGGCTGATTCAGGTATCAACTTCATCGGTGCAGGTGTCTCTGGTGGTGAAAAAGGAGCCCTTGAAGGACCTTCTATCATGCCTGGTGGCCAAAAGGAAGCCTATGAATTGGTGGCGGATGTCTTGGAAGAAATCTCTG
>OBMA010002092.1_pt1 | contig 11814 bp, 8 predicted proteins | sample 1539141 | NCBI WGS metagenome assembly OBMA01 (sample SAMEA3991484, study PRJEB22521) | metagenome | biome: anthropogenic terrestrial biome; feature: sewage plant; material: raw primary sludge | place: Sweden | collected 2012-09-26 | reverse complement strand
CCGATCTATTAAGTTTTACCAGACTGTCCTGTAGCGGAATCTGCTGACTGATACGCGCAACCCACATATTTTTTTCTTCAATGTCATCAGACGTAGCATCTTCTGGTTTCACATAATTCGCTGCATAGCGCGCTGCATCGCCATCACCCACAAAACTTCCACCATCGCGGACAAAATAAGCCAAATTTAAACTGGTATTGTCACCCAGCTGCTGCTGCCAATTAATGCCCAAATTATGTACATCTTCTAGGCCAGCATTGTCCATTGAACTGCCGTACCAACTGCTGCTCCAAAAGCGGCCGATGCCAAAAGGCATATCCTGTAGACCTACGGTAATACGGCTGTCATCACTTAGCTTATAGCCTAAATTGGCATTCACCAAGGTTGAAAAATCACACAAAGTATCATTTTGATAACAACGGTATTCCGCATTACCAAAAAATGTCTTGGCATCATATTTCAAGCTAAGCTTTGCCGCATTAAACTTTAATTTATGGTCACTGTCCGAATAATCCTTATCTTGATAATTCGCGCGCACCCACCCTGACACCGTCAGTTTTCCTAAATCTGTTTCCGCATCTCCCCAAGAAAGCGTATCTGCCTGCACGGCTGCCGACATTGCCATGACACTGCTAAGGGTACAAAATGAAAATGGTTTCACTAGAAAACGCTGCAACATAATAAAAATCCCAAAAAGAAAAAATCAATTCCAAAAGCAGATCTCGGGCAAAAGCAAAATTTTTGACAAAACTTGATCAGTGAAGGCATTCGATATCCAAAATCACGCTTCATCAAATTCTGCATCCTGCAAGAAATCGAATAATTAACTTGAATAAATGCCGTACTCTTTGCGCGCCATCAGAATGCGCTCACATGCCAAAATGTAGACTGCGCTAGGTAAAGAACATCTAGCCTTGCGCTCGGCTCACCCAAATGGGAAGCCACTTTAGCGGGCTGCTGAAAATCATTATTCCAAGCAGTCATCCCCTGCTTTGTATACCTGAGACCTTTCACCATCGTGTTCATTGCATGATCCTGTTTTTTGTATGCAGACGCATTTCCTTGCGGCTACAAAAAGTATAAATTTATATCTGCGTATCGGTATTTATTGATCTATGTCTTCAGGCGGCATGGTCTAAATTAAAAAATTAAGCTTAGATTTTTCGCTTGGGCTTTAACCAAGATGTGTGTATATTGCCTGCCGTTTACAGGCTCGCATTTATGCCAACCGTGCAAGAGCGAGATCCTTTACAATCACCACCTGACCAGATTATTTTGCACGTACCGACATTGCTCCCACGAGAGCCACTTTGAATTTGTAGGAGAGAGCCAATTGCGTAGTTTGCTTGGAGATTATTTGCTGCAGCGATTACAGCAAGATATTGATGGAACATTGCAGCTGCGATTATTTCGCTGCTTGCGTAATGCTATGATTGATGGCGTATTGGCACCCAAAACTCGTTTACCCGCATCCAGAGATCTTGCCAAAGAGATCAAAGTCTCCCGCAATACGGTATTAAGCGCTTATGAACAATTGCAGGCACAAGGTTATGTCGATGCCCGCACAGGACAAGGTACGTGGGTTACAGATAAATTGCCCGAGTCCTTTTTAATCAAAGCAGAAAATACCAACATTCCTATTCAAGAAAAAAAATCTCAGCAAAGTTACAGCTTATCTCAGCGCGGTTCGTATTTAATCGGCTATTCAGCGGCATCGCCTTATCAATGGGGCGCATTTGTACCCGGTGCGCCTGATGTCACTGAATTTCCTCACCATATTTTTAGCCGAATTCAGACTCGCTTGAGCCGTGAACCAGAAATTACCCGATTGATTTACAGCAATGCAGGCGGATGTTTGGAACTGCGCCAAGAGCTTGCGGAATACCTCAAAATTGCGCGCTCGGTGCAATGCGATGCCGATCAAATCATCATTACCGAAGGCACGCATCAGGCCATAGATTTGGTTTCGCGTACCTTAAGCGATATCGGTGACGAAGTCTGGATCGAAGATCCTGCTTACTGGGGCGCACGCAATATTTTGCGCATTAATGGCGTGAATCTGCGTTCGCTACCTGTTGACCAAGAAGGCATTATTCCTGACCTTGATCCCAAGAAACCACCCAAGTTGATCTTTGTTACACCATCTCACCAGTATCCTTTAGGTTCACATCTGAGCCTTGAACGGCGCAAGCAACTGATTGCAATTGCCCGTCAGCATAAAAGCTGGATTGTGGAAGACGATTATGACAGTGAGTTCAGATTCTCAGGTCAGCCCTATCCGTCTTTGCAAGGATTGGAACCTGATTCACCCGTCATTTATATGGGAACATTCAGCAAAACCATTTATCCAGCATTGCGTATCGGCTATTTAGTGGTGCCGAAAAAACTGTTTTCTCCACTGCGCATTGTGGCATCAGAACTGTATCGAGGTGGACATTTACTGGATCAGAAAGTGTTGGCAGAGTTTATCCGTGAGGGGCATTATGGAGCACATATTCGACGTATGCGCTTACTTTACAGCAAACGCCATGCATTTTTAATTGATTTAATTCACCGTCATTTAGGTCAAGATTTTCTGCACGAATACAACACCGCAGCGGGCTTACACCTTATTTTAAAATTACCAAGCAGCAGTGATGATGTACTGATTGCATCAAATGCACTCGATCAAGGCGTAAAAGTCAGAGCGCTATCGCAATACTATACAAAACACTATTCTACGCGGCAAAAAGGACTATTGCTCGGTTTCGCCTGTGTCAGTGAACAGGAAATATTGGTCGCTTTTGGCATTCTGCTAAAGTGCTTACGTGATGTTGGTATTCCGACACTTAATTAATCAATTGCATCGATTCATCAAAATTTTATTTTTAAATTAAACTTAACTTTTGTCAGTTTTTAAAATCTCTGGCAAAACTATGTATTGCTTTTTCATTTTATTTAGTCTTTATTTTTCTGTAAATATTCGTTCCTATACTTTTCACATTTTTAAAGCAATTGGCTCCTTTGAATAGATAAAAAATGGCTCTCGTCACCTGCCAACAAAAAAGAGAAATTAGCAGCACACATAAACAGTATGTAACAGTTTTGTAGCCAAAGTGTGATCTTTCACTTGTTTACAGAAACATCAGATTTATCCAAGTTAACTTAATCTTAATTAAGTGCTTAATAATTCGGTTGCAGTTTCAATGGATAGATAGTGCAAAAAAGGTATAACTCCCAATTGCAAATATATCCTTGATATTAAGGGAAATAATATGGCTGAAAATCAACATGCCTCCAAGCCCGATTCATCACAAGGCTTAAAAAATGGACTTAAGTCACGTCACCTCACCATGATTTCTATTGCAGGAGTAATTGGCGGTGCGCTATTTGTAGGCTCAGGAAATGTTATCTACAGTGCAGGGCCAGCGGCACTTATCGCATACACGCTCGGCGGATTATTGGTTCTATTCATCATGCGTATGCTGGGTGAAATGGCGGTACTCAATCCCGACAGCGGCTCATTTTCAACTTATGCAGACCGCGGAATTGGTCGTTGGGCTGGATTTTCAATTGGATGGCTATATTGGTCTTTCTGGACCTTACTCATGGGTTGGGAAGCCTTTGTTGCTGGCAAAATTCTAAATAACTGGTTTCCATTTATTCCGATTTGGGGCTATATGCTATTCGTCATTGTAGCTTTGGTCTGGATTAATTTACGCGATGTCAAAAACTATGGTGAATTTGAATTCTGGTTCGCCTTAATCAAGGTCATTGCTATTGTACTATTCTTGGTTGTCGGCAGTTTAGCCATTATGCACCTTTGGCCTTGGGGCGATGCCTCTATGCTGGGCGGTGTCACTTATTTAACTGCTGAAGGATTTATGCCGAATGGTTTTTCTTCTGTCATTACCGCCTTACTGGGTGTCATGTTTGCCTATATGGGGGCAGAAATTGTCACCGTTGCAGCTGCTGAAACCAAAGATCCCGCTAAAGAAATCCGCAAAGCATCTAACTCAATTGTCTGGCGGATCATTTTATTCTATGTCGGCTCAATGTTGATTACTGTTTGCTTAATTCCACACAACAATCCTTTATTAAAAGACCCAACTTGGGGTACATACAGCGTTACCCTTACAGCACTGGGTATTCCTGAAGCGCGCCATATTGTTAATTTTGTAGTCTTAACATCTGTGTGTAGCTGCTTTAACTCTGCACTCTATACCTGTTCACGCATGATGTATTCCCTGTCCAAGCGTGGCGATGCACCGAAAAGTTTTGCATTCACCAACCGCAATAACAGCCCATGGGTCGGTGTTATTTTCTCAAGTCTTTTTTCAATCGTTGCGGTATATTTCACTGCGACTGAAAGCATGAATATTTATGATGTATTAATGCTGGCAACTGGTACGGTGTCTTTGTATGTGTACCTTGCCATTGCGATTTCACAATTGAAGCTGCGTAAAAAGTTGGAAGCTGAAGGTGTCGATATTCCATTTAAAATGTGGCTATTTCCTTGGCTGACTTATCTCGTCATCATCTTTATTATTGGCGCCTTAATTACCATGGTGATTGAAGGGACTTATCTTAAGGAAGTGGCATATACCAGTGTTCTTGCCTTATTTATTGTGGGCTTAGGAATTTGCGCGCAGAAATTTAATTGGGGTGGCGGTAAATATCAAAACAATAAAACTGCACAAAACAAAATCAATATTACTGACAATCACTGTTAACAAGTAATAAATCAGCTTAAGATGATCTGTGAATAACCGCTATGGTTTTTCACAGATCATTATTATCTTTCTGATGGCTTCCAACTTCAACTTTTATATCAATCAGCCAGCATCACTAAATCAATCGTATAAGAAGATTCATTAACCGAAGAAATGAATGTGATAGACAAATTGAATATGCTTTTTGCATTTTAAAAGCTGAAAAAAAGTGGGCAGTATCTTCAAGATATACCCACAAAATTAAAATTTTACAGCGCCATCTCAAACCATATTAAATATGTAGAAACGAATCGTTTTAGGTTTTAGTATTTAAACTTCACATTAAAGCGAACCGTCATTGGATCACCCCAATTGACCAATTGCGCATTTGGTGTGGTTCCGGCCAGATATTCTTTATCAAATAAGTTTTTAATACTTAAACCCGCGGCCCAAGACTTTGCTTCATAGCCTGCATTTACATCAACCAAGGTATAACTGGGTAAATAGACAAAATCTGTACTACGCTGCGCTGTGCGTGAATCTTGATAACGAATACCCGCACCAATATTCCAACCGAATTGATCAGGGCTAAAATAATATTGGGTGGACAATGAACTGGCATTTTTAGGTACATGATTGCTACGTTTACCTATTTCACTGGCAGTCACACTTTCTGTTATTTTTGCAGTTGGAATATAACTATATGTTGCCGCTACATTCCATTGCTCAGTTAATGCCGCCGCCATTTCCGCTTCAAAACCTTTGGTGACTTGCTCACCCGTTTGAATTGAGAAATTTCCAGAAGCATCTGCTTCAGTCACATTTTTACGGGTTAAATCATAATAGGCAACATAGCCTTGCAAACGCTGATCCAAAGCCTGAAATTTTACGCCTACTTCTGCTTGTTTACCTTCTTCTGGATTAAGTAATGTGCCATTTTCCCCTGCATCCGTCACAGGCATAAAAGAGGTAGAATAACTAATATATGGTGCAAACATGTCATTGATGCGATACATGACTGAAGCACTGCCCGTAAAAGCATTGTCTGAATTTTTAGTGCTCGTATTTTTCAAGACATTATCAATTTCAACTTGGGTCCAATCATGACGACCGGATAGCCCAATAATCCAATCATCATCAATTTTAATGGTATTACGCAAATATAAACCAGCATATTGACTATAGGTCAGTTCTTGAGTTGGAGTACCAAGTTTGGTACTGGTAATCCCATAGACAGGATTATCTGCATTAAACGAATTAATGGTATCGGTGCGACGATAATAATCACTGCGTTCTCGCATCATATCGACACCGACCATCACATCATAGTTGATCTTTTCAAAATCAAAATTACGCTGTAAATGATTATCCAAGGTATAGTTAATATCTTGTTTATCTTGATTGTTAATGGCACGTTTAATGGTTGGTAGAGTATTTCTACCAGATGCTAATATTGCATTCCCTTTTGTATCGGTTTTTGTCACAGCAAGGTTTTGTTTGAAAGTCCAGTCATTATCAAAATAGTGGGCATAATTCGCACCAATACGATAAACATCCACATCATAGCCATAACCCGGCTCACCGAAAAACAAGCTAGATGAATAATTTTTATAATTTCCCTTACTATATGGAATGCCCTGCTGGCGGATATATTCACGATGTTGATAACTGGCAATCACAGATAAATCATCTTTATCGCCTAAATCAAAATTGTATGATGGTGCAATATATTGGTTTTTAAAATACACATCATCCGTTGGATCATCCTGATCAGACACCCGTCCTACCACACGAAAAGCACCTTTTGCACTTTGGTTTGGTGCATAGTTAATATCAAAAGTTCCTTCTTTTAAACCGTAACTACCATAACTTAACGCCCCTTTATAAGACGTTTCTGCTTGTGGACGTTTGGTGGTCAAATTGACTAAACCACCCGGCAATGCTAATCCAAAACCCACTGATGTTGGGCCTTTCACAACTTCAATAGACTCTAGACTCGAAATATCTTCAGCTCTTAAAACATTATCTGATGCTTGTACACGCAATCCATCAATATAGGTTTGTGAACTGGAAATTTGTCCGCGGATAATAAAGTCATCCCAACCCCGACGTCCATATTGACCAGAGGTCACGCCCGCTACCCCATCTAAAGCTTCCGCAACTGTTTTTGCTTGTTTTTGTTCTATTTGTTGATTTGTGATGACACTAATCGATTGTGCAGTTTCAAATAAAGAGGCATCTGACCGGAGTACTGCACTTGCTGTTTTAGCGGCATAGGGTTTTTCATCGGTTTCTGCTTGAGTCGTAATGGTTGGTAATTGATTGCCTGATGGCTGTTCTAAATCGGATTCTGATTGAGCATGAGATGCTGTTGCCATAATGGCCAGAACTGAAAATGCTAAAAAGGACAGATTGAACTGCATGATGCAATACCGATAAAAACTTAAACGCAATTATAATCATTTTCATTTGAGAATATCACTCTATTACTTAATGCCATCTTCTCAAGTCTGTTTAATCGTAAAAATAATGAACAACTGCACACAGTTCAATTTCAATAAGCCAACTGGTTTCCAACTCCGTTTTTTAATTTTTGCGCTGTCATTCTTTTAAATATGAAAGGATTATTCATTTTTTAACGTTGGCTCCAATTTTAACTTTTCTGCTAAAAAATGGATAAAGACCTCTATTTTAGGCGCTAAATAGCGTGTTGGAGGATATAGCAACCATGCATCTCCACTATAGTAAGTTTTAAAATACCAGTCTGGTAATACTTGAATTAACGCTTGAGTCTCTAAAGCGTGCCGAGCAACAAAATACGGCAAACTGGCAATCCCCATATGCTTTAACGCTGCATCTAATCTTATGCCTGTATGGTTAGCTGAATAACGACCTTTCACAGAAACACTGGTTATTTTATTCTCTTTTTGAAATTTCCACTTCGAGTCACTTGCCTGCTCCCCCAAATAAATACATTGATGTTCCTTTAAATCCTGAGGTTGCTGAGGGATCCCATGTTTTTCTAAATATTCAGCCGTCGCTACAATCACATGATCAATTTCAATTAGTTTTCTGCCCTTTAATCATAATGATGGTTCATTGGTAATTCGTATGGCTAAATCAATTTCATCATCAATAAAGTCTATTAATTTATCTTCCAATAACATTTGGACATCAACTTTAGGATAGCGTTCTAAAAATTCAGGAATATGCGGATGAAGTAAATAATGCCCCACCGCCTTAGGCACGCTGATTCGAACAGTGCCATGAGGTTCAGAATTGAACTTGCCGGAATTGTCGATAACCGCTTGAGCTGCATTCACCATTTCTAAGCAATAAGCATAAACCTGTGTTCCACTTTCACTCAGGCGCAATTTCCGCGTCGTTCTTTGCAGTAAGCGGGTGCCAAGCGCGCGCTCCAGTCGGGATATCGCTCGGCTAATTGCAGATGGCGTATTTCCAAGCTGCCGAGCGGTTTCTGAAAAGCTGCCTGTTTCTACAACTTTGACAAAAATGGCCATTTCTTGAAGCAATGAAATACTTTGATTTGTGCTCATGAGGCAAAAATGATTTGATTTTTTACTAGATTATCATTACCAAGCATCATTTATATAATCTTTTTATTCGATTTATTCAGAGAATTATATGACTCAAGCCCTCTATTTATCAGGCAAAACCTGTGCTGAAGTGAATGTCATCGGCTGCAAATTAACTCAAGAGGGTCTTTTCGCAGTTCAGCTTGCTGCAACGCCTTTTCATCCTCAGGGTGGCGGACAGCCCAGTGATATTGGAAAAATTAACGCGGTCACCGTTAAGCATGTTGCTATGCAAGATCAAGAAATTATTCATTACTGCGACCAAGAAATCCCCTTAGGCAAAGCTTATGCTCAGGTCAATCTTGATAAGAGACAATATTTTAGCCGTTTACATTCAGCAGGACATTTAATTGGCCATGTGATGCAGGCCTTTGGCTGGGAGCCGATCAAAGCGCAGCACTGGCCAGAAGATTCCAAGGTGCAGTTTATAAAATCGGAAGCTGCTCAAGATATTGATGTTGCATCTCTGCAAGCCATCTGCAATCAATATATTTCTGACAATTTGCAGAAATTTATTACACAAAATGCAAATGGTTACCGTGAGATAAATTTTGGGCATCTGCCTGCATTTGCCTGCGGTGGAACCCATGTGGAATCTTTAGCTGAAATTATTGAAATCAGTATTGCCGAATATAAATTGAAGAAAGGTAAATTAACGATTCATTATAAAATTTCTGATGAGCATCCATAATATGTGGGCGCAATATGGTTCAGAATTTTTAGCTTTGGCTTTAGTTCATTTTCTTGCAGTGCTTTTACCAGGTCCGGATTTTGCAGTGACCGTAAGGCACAGTGTGCGCTATGGACATTTGATTGGATGCCTAACCGCGATAGGAATAGGTGCAGGAATTTCAATTCATGTTTTATATACCCTTGTTGGAGTCGGCATCATCATTCAGCAAAGTTCATGGCTACTGTTTTCTTTACAGATTTGTGGGGCAATGTATTTAATCTATTTGGGGTGCAGTTTATTGCGTACTCAGCCCTTTAATTATGCTGCTTCAACAGAAAATATAGACAGTCTTGCTTTGAGCAAATGGAAGGCATTTATGACTGGGTTTATGACGAATGCCCTTAATCCAAAAGCGACCCTATTTTTTCTGGCTATATTTACGACCTTGATTCGACCAACGACACCGATGAAACTTCAAATTTTTTATGGTGTTTGGATGTGTGCAGTCAATGCATTGTGGTTCATGGTTGTTGCTATTTTATTTTCTCGGCCAATCGTTCGGAATAAATTCTTAAAAGCTGGAAATAAATTTGAAAAATTTATGGGAGCAGTATTAATAATACTTGCTGTAAAACTGCTATTCACAAATATATGACTTTTAAAGTGTTCTACAATCAGCATAGACACCGTATAGGTTGATTGTAGAAAGCATTTAACGGGTCAATGTATTGGCACCATCGCCATGATGCTACACCTGCCCCATGTTGGCTACGATCCAAAATCACCAGATCTTTAGCTGAACAATTTCCTAAAAAACAAGAAAAACCAACCCTATCTTGCGATTAAAATACCCCATTAAGTTCAGACTGAAATGATAAGCCTTAAAATCCAGTCAATCGCATGGATTATTCAGGTCTATTGATTTAAATCGTGAAAATAATTTATTTTAAAATGAAAACATTTCATCAAATTCATAATTTTAAAGGACTGATAAAAACTAAAATACTCTGCTTCAATTTTTCATTATTTACTATGTCTAAGCTAAAGCGTCAAAAACTCAATCTTCCAGATGGTCATGACAAACTTCTGCTGCACTCTTGCTGTGCACCGTGCTCTAGTGAAGTGATGGAAACCATGATCGAATCGGGCATCGACTTCTCTATTTTCTTTTACAACCCCAATATTCATCCCGTTAAAGAATACTTAATTCGTAAAGAAGAGAATATTCGTTTTGCTGAAAAGCACAATATTCCTTTTATTGACTGCGACTATGACACCGACAATTGGTTTGAACGTGCTAAAGGGATGGAAAATGAACCCGAAAAAGGCAGTCGCTGCACAATGTGCTTCGATATGCGTTTCGAACGTACGGCGCTCTATGCACATGAACATGGCTTTAGCCTAATCAGTAGTTCGCTCGGTATTTCTCGATGGAAAGATATGAAGCAAATTAATGGTTGTGGTATACGTGCTGCCGAGCATTATCCCAATATAACTTACTGGGACTACAACTGGCGAAAAAATGGTGGCGCTCACCGCATGATTGAAATCAGTAAAAAGGAAGAATTTTATCAACAAGAATACTGTGGATGCGTGTATTCACTCAGAGATACCAATCGTTGGCGTATGAGCAATGGTCGCGACCGCATTAAATTAGGCGTGAAATTCTATTCCAATGCTATGGATAATGAAAAAACCAGCACCGATTAAATTGTATATCCCTGTAATCAATATCATGAGAAACCAATCCTTTTTCTGGTGCCAAAAACACCCAATTTCGTTCATCCAGTAATTATGTTAAACTAGCTGCACTTTTAACACCTACGCTATGTCGTGGGTGTATTTTTTTAAATCTCCCTTTTTGAAATTGAATTGTTCTATCTGTTCAGCGTGATCTCCCCATCGACGCTGTGCACTGTTATTACTTTTCTATTTGCAAAATTATTTTTTAATCTTCCTGCCCGTCAGGAGGTAAGGTCCTTTTATTTTAAAAAAAGTGACTTTGCGCTGACGGGGTGTAAAAATGATGTTGAAAACCATGTCTCCCCCACACATTTCTAAACTCACCTTTGCCACTTTCTTGTTTCCTTTGGCATTGGTTTTATTTGAGTTCGCTGTCTATTTGGGCAACGATTTAATTCAACCGGCCATGCTTGGCGTAACCCGTGATTTTGGCGTGAGCAGCGCTTGGGCGCCCTCGTCTATGTCATTCTACCTACTTGGTGGTGGTTGTATCGCATGGCTGATGGGTCCTTTGTCGGATCGTATTGGTCGTAAGAAAATTTTATTGGCAGGTGCGCTATTTTTTGCAGTAACTTGCTTACTGATTTTATTCACACAAAATATTCAAAGTTTTTTGGGCTTACGTTTCCTACAAGGCATGGGCTTGACCGTGATTAGTGCCGTAGGTTATGCAGCCGTTCAAGAAAACTTTGAAGAACGTACTGCAATTAAAGTCATGGCGATTATGGGTAATATGACTTTATTTGCGCCGCTCTTAGGTCCTTTAGTCGGCTCATTGCTGATTGACCACGTGTCTTGGCATTGGGGCTTTATCGGAATTTCGATATTGGCTTTACTGGGTTGGTTGGGTCTAAAAATAGCAATGCCAGCAGATCAAAAAGCGAATCTGACACAAAAACCAATGAGCAGCATTTGGAGCGATTTTAAAACAGTCTTTAACAATAAACAGTTTGTGATCATGACCAGTGCCCTACCAATGGCTTGTTTACCAATCATGCTCTGGATTGCGTTATCGCCTGTGATGCTCGTTGAAAACCTCGGTTTCAGTGGTATGCAATATGGTATGGCGCAAGTACCGGGATTAGGTGCGCTCATCTTGGGTAGCGTGATT
>OBMA010002089.1_pt1 | contig 11818 bp, 7 predicted proteins | sample 1539141 | NCBI WGS metagenome assembly OBMA01 (sample SAMEA3991484, study PRJEB22521) | metagenome | biome: anthropogenic terrestrial biome; feature: sewage plant; material: raw primary sludge | place: Sweden | collected 2012-09-26 | reverse complement strand
TTCAACAGCAGTATTATCAACAATTGAATCTACATCTTCAACAAAATTTGTAGTAGTTTTAACTTCAGTCGATTCAGTTTCAACTACTGACTCAGATGTATTTTCAGTAACGTTTTCAATAACCACATCATTATTTACAGATTCTAACGTTTCAGGTTCGACAACATCTTCTTGATTAATATCAGCTTGTTCAATAACATCTTCAGTTACAACATTTGAAACCACATCAGTAACTTCTCCAACAAATTCATCAACCATTGTTTCACCAACAGGTTCTACAATTGTTTCCGCAACCACTGGTTCACTGATTGATTCAGGATTTACAGATGCAACGTCCGTTGTAGTTTCATCAGATTTAGCAACTCGAGCCTGTTTTTTCATTTCCAAAATTTGATTTGTCAAAACAGCCGTATCATCAGATACATCTGTTGAAGATGTAATTACAGATTTAACTTCATTAGTATTTCTATCAAAATTATCATCTGCTTTGACATCTAAAAAACTAAAGTGTGCAGCATCTTTTTCTACACCAATATTCAATGATGTTGCACCAGCAACACCAACACCAAGTACACTAACGGCTGTCAATCCAGACAATAATATACGAGATTTAGACACTAACATATATAACCTCTCTTTTTTTAATTCTTCATAAATAATTCACACTATTATAACATGTATTATTAGCAAAAAGGTTACAGTTTTATGACATTAAAAAAAGGTATTTAAACCTCTTTTTTAATTAAAAATCATAAAGAATATTCATCATCATCTTTTTGCTTTTGATCACGCTGAACACGTTCGGCATCACGCACCAATTGTTCTTTTACTTCAACAGCAGCCCGATATTGTTCCAATTGAGCCTTGATCTGAGCCTCTTCAGCTAAAATATTATCCAAATTACGTGGATTATTATTAATCGTTTCACCATAAACCCAACTAGACATTGGTAAATCAGCCAATGAACGCAATCCCAAACGTTGACGTTTAGCATCACTATATGTCATTGCAATTGGGTCTAAAGTGTCCTTAGTATAATAATTATAAGACAGCGTATCAATGTCTAAATAATACGGTATGCCATATTTATCAATGTCAAATGGACGGTCATGAGCATCAATTCCTAAAAAGTAATGCGTCATCATTTCATGATAATCATAATTTCTCACAGTTTCTAACCTCACTTGTTCAATAGCACGTTTTTTAATCAATTCACGATCAGATTTCAAGCGTTCAGCTTGTGCACGACGAATTTCAGCAAGACGTTGTTGTTCCAACTCGTCTTCTTTTTCACGTTTTGATTTTTCACGATGGCGTTTTGCTAATTGATATCCTGCAACACCACCAATTACACCAGCCATAACTTGGCTGGAGATTGATGGACCTTCTTTTTGACCAGTACGAGCAAGATATTCTTCATACGTTTCACCAGCAACCTGTTTTTCCACCCAGTTACCATACTGATCGAAACCAGCAACCGTACGTGACGGTTTAATCATATTAAATACATCCCTAGATAATGCCATAATTAATTTCCAATCTGATAATCTTCCATGTCTTTAGCAAGCGATGTTCCAACACCTGCTTCTGCTTGAGCTAACTCAAGTTTAGCAAGTAATTGATCATCTGTCAATGTTGGAGTTTTCGCAGCTTCTTTACCCAATGCGTCTTTCATATCTTCAAAAACAATTGCACGTTCTTGACGACGAGTACGTTCACGAGTTACAAAACTAACATTAACCTGCATAGAATTAGTATCTAAGTCCAAACGATTATAACCGTCATTTTGAGTTGTAATCATCTCAGGCGTAATAGCCAAACGACGATCCAAATGTTGATTAAACGCATCATTAACAAGTTGATATTCTGCTTGACGTTGCAAATGTTCGTTAGTAGTATACCCATTACTATCATAAACATATTTACCATTTAAATGAGCTTGAGGTTTTTCAGCCTGATTAGTCAACTCTTCAACAACACGTTCCCAAGTCGCTTTTTCAATAATTGGAGAAAAACGTTGTTCCACAATATCATTCGCAATATCCTCAGGAATACGACGTCGAACAACTTCACGAGCCACATCTGCCCAAGAACCAATTTCAAGGCTCGGTTCTTGCTTTTGTTTCACATCGTCAAAACTTTGAGAAAAATCAACATTAATAACATTAGATTTACCTTGTGGCACAGCTTTATTTTGAAACTCAGACCAATCAAGAATAATTTCTTCTGATTCCTGAGTATCCTCAAAGCCTTCTGATTCAATACGTTCCGGACGTTCAACTTTTTCTTCTGCAAAGAAATCAAAGTCCTCAGCTTCCATCTTAGAAATTTCAACCGTATCATTGACAACAGCCTCATCATCAGAGTAAGCGTCAATTGTCAAATCCTTAATAGTTGTAATATCTTTTTGTTTTATTGGTTCACCATATTCAGGTGTATTAACAATCATTTGAAACTTTTGTCCAGTACGATCGTCCTTAAAGTCACCCTCCCAAACAAATACACCTGAATCAATATGCTCAAAAAACTCAACACGTTGTGAGTCACGTCGCATATGTTCCATACCCTCATATAAATGTCCAAATTTAGGATTCTTAGATTGAGAATCTTTATCAATCATTACATTACGCATACGACGAATAGAATCAGCTGATACACCATCTTCTTTTGCCCAATCATAAAGAGCATTTAATGATTCCGTATATGATTTAGTCAACCATTCACGCTTAGCAGGGTCTTTAGTATTACGCATATCTTCGTTAAATTTTAACGTTTGTGCTAATTCTGTAAGAGCCGCACTACGAGCATCAAATGGAACATGAGTGCTATTACGCATCATTTTACCAGTAATACTTGCTTGACCACCAGCTTTTGCCAATTTTTCAGCCGTATTTTCAATAGGCTTTTTAAATTGATCTAAGAAATCATTACGAAACTGTTTATTAAACACAGCATTAATAGCAACATGTCCAACAACCTTAGCTACAGCCATTCCACTAACACCATTACTCATGGCTTCTTGATAACGTTTAATTTGAGAACGAACACGCTCAGTACGAGCTTTTTCAAGCATTTGCTTATTATATTCACTCTTACCACCGTCTTTACCAAAACGAGAATGTTGTTTAACAAATTTAAGATAATTACCATCAACGACCTTAAGGTCTTTCACCAAAGACCCAACTTCACGACGAAGTTTATCATCCGTAACACTACCAACACTGTCAAATTCTTTGACATCTTGACGTTCTCGACGAGCGTGCTTAACCTTACGAGAAACTAATTTTTTCAAACCCATTTTTACACTCCTTAATAATCTAAACCAAAGGATAAATCATATTGTCCCCCAGTATGACCATACATTGCATCTTCAAAACGTTGCATTAATTCTTCATCAGATAAACCACCATTAGACAAACGCTCCTCTTGAGCTTGAAATTGATCATATTCATGCTTTTCAGACATATAATTAACGCCATATTTATTCAAATGGTAATCCAAATCATAATCGGTCATTGTCTGAACCTCTTCAACTGTCAAATCATAGTGTTTAAGATCATTCACAACAGTTTCAGGTTCCAAGTTCCCAACACGAATAGCCACCCAATCCACATAAGGTCTATACTGAACAAAAGCATCAGCATTAAAATCAATAGCCATACTAATCACCCATTTCTAAATCCATATTACGTCCAACTTGAACATCTGGTCCTGATATACCAGCATTCATTTCAGATTGTTTCAATTTAGACAACAATTCATCATCAGAAATACTATAACCAGACGCACTAATCTGCTCGGCATCTTTACTTAAATCACCTTGAATATCAGATACAGCTTTACCAACCAGACCACCCATGAGAGCAGCTCCCGCCGTTTTTAAACGTTCCTCTTTATCCAATTGACGTTCAGCTTTACCACCACGATACATAGCTTTAATTGTGTTTCCCAATGTTTCCATTGACAATTCACCAGAAGAAGCCCTATCGACCTCTTCTTTAGTACGACTACGTAATTCTTTTCTTGCTTTGCTAGCCATAATTAACCTCCAAACTGATGATCTATAGCATCAGACTCTAAACTTTGACCTTGCATCATAGACTCATACATTTGTTGCAAGTCTTCATCAGAAATACCATTCACCTGAGATTGAACATCTGGTTTTTCAGAAAACACATCGTTAAACTTAACAATCTCACCATTCTTAGTAGCAATATGTGCATGTAAAGCCTGAATATATTCAGTATCGGTTTTTGTCATCATAACTGTCATCTGATCACGTTTTCCATCGGCTAACAATTCAGGAACCACTTTTGAAACAGTATCGTTCCACTCATGATTAGAAATGGACGCCAACGTATTTTTTGCAGTCTGATCAACAATTGTTGCAACCTTAATATTACCCCCAGAAGTCATTTCCATATCAAACAAATTATAACCTTTATAATACATATTAATATGATTATTGTATTGTGGAACAAAAACCAAAGGTGTATTTGGATCAGGCTGGTAACCATTACCCATTTCAGTCGTCTCTTTAAGTTTTGGCATCAAACCATTTTCAATAAGTGGTGTTGTAACCAATTTCAACATATACAATTGGCGGTTACTATCATGACGACCACCTTGTTCATAAAAACGTTTTTCAGTGCGATCACGACGTTCCTTATAATATTCTTGACGCTTTTGTTCAGGCATAAATAAAGCTTTCGTCAACTGAAGTTCATCTTTAGCCGACTCCATCATTCGATTAAAATCAATTTCAACCATATTTAATCACCCATTTCCAAATCATTATTTTTACCAACCTGAACATCAGGACCTGACACACCAGCATTAAATTCAGCGTCTTGTAATTTTGCCAAAAGCTCACTATCAGATAATGACTTTCCGACTTGAACATCAGGTCCTACAACATTACCTTCACGAAAAACATCATTATTTAAAGAACGCTCTTGTTTACTTAATTCAATCTGTTTTTTATCGTAATACCCAAGAGGTTCACCTTTTTCTTGAGCATCAAGAACCATATTAGAAAACTCTTCAAAAAGTTCATTATCACGCAAAACAGATAAATCACCACCATGAATTTTAGAAACATCAACACCACGAGCTTCTAAATCATCAAAACGAGACTTGAACAATTCACATTCTTCTTTTGAAATAAACCCATATTCATGCAATTTATCCATAGCCTCTTGTGGTGTCTCAGCTTTAATATAAATCGTTGTCTTACCAGTTTCACGATCATGCTCAACATAAGCACCATCTTTTGATTCACTGTTCATAAAATCAGCATATGAATCATAATAAAGATCACGCTCTTTTAAACGTTTAATAGTCTCGTTGAAATCTACACCATCAAACGATGCTTTTTGAACACCTTCTTGACTTAAAGATTCTAATGCGTCAGCTTCAGATTCATACGTTTCACCACCAGCATCAAGTTCACGAATAACATCATTTTTACCGTCATTACCATTTCCTAGAACAGTCAAATGAGAACTTCGACGTTTTAATTGTTTAGCCATTTAATTTCTCCTTTAATAATTAACACCATTATAACAAAATTAAGACCAGTAATGCAAACATCACTGGTCCTAACAAATTATGCTATATTTGGACCAAATTCATCAGAAAGTTGTTCATTCATATCTGCACTAAGCAGTTGTTCAATCAACGCCTCACGAGAAGCTCGTCCATTATCACCAACAACATCTGGAATATGTGTCTGAGTTGTTTGAACAGATTTTTCGACTTTAGGCTCAGCAACCTCTTTTTTAACAATTACATCTTGTTTCACAAGCGCTTTTGCTGTTTCACCATGCTCCAACGCTTTCATATTACGTTGAATACTTGATGGTGCAAATTGTTGCGTATATTTACCATCAAACAAATTAGCTTTATCCTTAGCAAGATCTTGAACTATTTCATAACCAGATTTACCACTTGGTAAATAACTAAGTTTATCCATTGGTGCCGCTAATTCATCAAAACCAACAGTTTCGATATTCATAATATAACCATCATTGTCAGATAATACTTCAGCCAAACGTTCAACTTGTTCACGATTAACGGGAATATTCAAACCATTCTTATCTTCATAGAACTCACAGAATTTGTCTACCCATTTATCAGCACGCATTTGATCTTTGTTATCAGATTTAACCCAAACACTTTCGCCCTCATAAGTAGTTGTCTTTTCAACAGATTGACCACGCCAAATGCTACGAGCTGTAGTCATCAACGCTTCATATTTATGTCGAGCATCAATAGGATCGTGTTTTGCTTGCAACACAGATTGTGACACTGGGTGTGTCAAATCAAGAACTTCTTTTGCAGCATAATTACGAACAGCAGCGATACCACGTTGTGAGTATTTACCAGCAATACCAGTACCATATGCTTGAACTTCTTTTGCATATTGTGTGTTTTCATGATCAACTGAAGTTGCTAATGACTTATCATGAACTTTCACAACATTGACTTTACCATCTTCTGAGATAGACCCCTCAACACCAAGATATTTCATATAATCTTCAACCTTAGAAAGAGAACCTTTAGCACCAGTTAACACTACTTCATTCACAACAGATTGCAAATGACTTTGCATATCGGTATAAACCAATGGACGTCCATTAGAATTTTCAAATGCTTCACGTACATGATTAGACAAATCTTTTACAGCTTGACGATTCACATTAAGCATATCTTTATGAGAAATTTCGCCAGACTTAAACTGGTTATAAGTATCGTTAACAACTAACGTTACATCGTTAATATGTTCAGTAAACTCTGGATGGTCGCTTGCATACACTTTCAACTCTAAACCAAAATTAAAGTTAATTGGATGAACCCGTTTACCATCAATTTCAGTAAAGTTTGCTAAATCCAAAAGATTTGCTTCTTGAGATAACTTATTACGAAGATCCATATTAGCAGCTTTCGTTTTTAAGGCAACTAAGGCCACTGAATCACCATCGAAATCCCCTTCAAATGATTGAGCAATAATTGGATTAATCGCACAACCAACCAAATCGTCTTTAATAACGACCTTAAGACCACGAACACCACCATCCGCAAGCACAGGATCACGCCACGTAGCAATATAATTACCATTACTAACACCTAAATTTTCAGCAATTGCAGGTGAAATTGCAATTTCATCTAAATTAAGTTCAGGATCAGCAGTCCACACAGCTGTTGCTGAATGCGGTAATTTATTTGCCATTATACCATCACGAACATAATTATGCTTACCTTCAAATTGACGCTTAATTACATCATTTGCGATACGATTATAATCGTCTTGTGCTTTAGACGGTAATTGATTAATGCGAGATTCATAAAGCGTACGTTTTTTAGCATCTAAACTAGGATCGGCCAATTTTTGCTCAGCTTCAAGATATTGCACACACTTCATATACATGTTCAAATAATTATTAGTATAATCATGGTTTGATGTTGTACCATCAGCAAACTCCTGACCACTACGCAAATAAGAACTCAAAACTGGAACCATTGTACGACCGTCTTCAGTTTTCGGCATTAACTCACCATTAGGGAATTTCATTTCAAACGGAACTGTTAAGAAACCACCTTGTTGGTCAAGCATTTTACCAAATTGAGCACGCATTTCTCCAACATTTAAAGTTCCATTATCCTTAAAGACCAGATCTGGGATTTCAAGCAAGTTACGTTCTTCTCCATTATGAGGTTCATAATGATCACGTAAAGTACCAATCTCGTCCATATCTAATCCAACAGTAATCAAATATTCACGGTAATTATAAACAGCTTTATTATTATTTCCATAAAATTCAGCCATAATGCCATCAGCGTCCATAGCGTTCAACGCCCAAGCTAACTGAGGATTTGCTTTACGACCACGACCTTCTGCTAAAGCATCATTATCATAAATATTTGTTTTAGCATCAACTGTCATATGAGTAACGATAATTGGTAAATCACTAATTGCATCAGCATGAACATTACCATCTAAGTCAACATACGGTTTTTTGTTTGAACTCTCAACCATATCACGAGCAGTACCACCATTGAAACGAGATACTGATGAATATTTCGCCATAACAATATCCAACTCAGGGTTATTACGAAACGTTTGCACAACTTTTTGTTTCAATGGAGATAACTTATTAAATTCTTCGTCAGACATATTACGGTCAACAATAATTGGAGTAACACCTTTATTACCGTTACCATCTGAAGCTTTATCTCCAATTAACAATTGACGAATTTTTCCATCCGTACCATAAACACCATGGCGTTCAGCATATTCTTTAGACATCGGAATACCGTCTTCAAAAGTATAACCATGTAAATCAATCTGAGCAGCACGAGCCACATTAATACCGCTAGCTGTCATCAAGTTAGAAAACGTCATTTGTTGACGGTCAAATGGGTTAAACGATTGGTTCTTCATGAATTCATGTTTCATCAACGCTGTACGATCATCTTTGTCACCCTGAATAATACGTCCAGTTTTTGGATCAACCTTTGCACTATCAACAAGATAACGAGTCAAACCTTGATTCGTACCACCTGATGTTGCAATTGGATCATAATAACCATCTGACAATTCGGTTTTCATAACACCCATATTTTCGTTACCAGTCAATTCATAGACATTAACAAAATTATCATTACGAATATCTTGTCCTAAACCTTGACGAGCTTGGAAATCGGCATTAATCGTTGAACCTTCACCATATTTATTAGCATATTTAACCCGTTGACTTTCAGTTTGAGTCCGTTTTTGAAGCAAGTCTTCATCAAGTCCAACAGCTAGTTCTTTATCATGATAATCTAAATCATGACGCTCATCATATAAACGACGATAAACACTATTCAACGCAGTTAGAACACCAGCTTGAGGCTCAGTTCCAGTTAAACCTTGATAATTAACATCAAGCAAATCCGTACGAATTTGGTACTGAATAGCTTCACGCATCAACTCAGAATAACCTTTTAACCGAGTACGTTCAATATAAGATAAATTTTCACCATCTTTTTGAGGAACAATTGTCGCTTCATAACCCGGAACAGCAATATGGTTTTCACCACCAGCATACTTAGTGATAATAGACCCATCAGGCTGTGGATCAAAAATTTGACCAATCTCACCCATAATAGGTTTGAACGCACCCTTATTCAGATTTTTTGAATGAGCAACTTGACCTGAATAACGAACAACACCATTATCATCAATTAAGATACGTTGTGGATTCACACCATTACGTTTTAATGTATTATGAATTGTCACATACATATCACGCATAAATGGAGAATCAAGAGTACTCATATCACGAGCGTTCAATTCATCAAATTTGATGAGGTTATCCTTAATAACTTTATTATAGAATGCGGAACCTTGCAGTTCATCAGGATTAATATCTGCTAAGCGTAAAGCTTGAATAATATCACGATTATTACGAACAGGTCCATATTCACTCGTCATAAATTTACCAACATTAACTGGATCAAATCGTAACTCACGATTATCTAAAACACCATCCTCAGTATAATAAGGTAATAATTTAGGTTCATATTGACCAATTGTAGTATCCAAAACATTTTCAAAATGTTCACGAACCATAGCTTCAACATCTGAATCAACATCATACTTAAATGATTCATTAGCCATTAAATCAGGCAAACCTGCGGCTTCCAACTCAGCTTTTTCTTCAAGATAACGTTCCTCATCAATCCAAGGATTAACCAAATAAGATTGATTCCCAGACATAAACTCCCAATACTTTTGTTGTAATTGAGCAACATCTGCATCTGGAGAAAAATTCGGTACGAAATCAGGATTATCGATATTATCTTTAAACTCAGTGATCAAACGATCAAGTTCAAAACGATTAGCATAGTTAATTCTCGCATTATCTACTGATGTTTTCAAGAAACTTTGAGCATCCGATACATCTGCAAAAAATCTATTTTGAGAATGATGTCCTGACTTAGAAATATGAAGAAAGACTTTTGCACCTTTAGTGTTAACACCATCTTTTTCATAATCCTTCACAACTGCTGAAAACTCACCTCGATCTGTATAATAAACAGCATTTCGATTACGATTACCAGATTGATATTGACGAGGAATACCAACAGCTGCATTTTCAGCTACACCTTTAGACATATCACGGATTGCGTATCCTTGAGCATAACGCAATAGACGAATAGCTTCAAGGTTAGTGATATCCTTATACTCATCCATAGCACCACGAGGAGATTCTTGATAATCAGTCGTATAATAAATAGCCGCCCCACGATCAGTAACACGCCCAACATAGTGCTCATTATCTCGCGCATCAGTAAGACGTACTTGTAAATTTGTGCCCGTTAAACGAGCGCGTATCTGACCCGGATTCAAATCACGTTCAATAACATAAGGAGTACCATTATCATTGAGATAATCCAAAATAGCAACTGCTCGATCAACAGCTTTTTGAGTCATAAACTTATCAGGATCATCCTTACCAACCATATTAACCCAATCACGAACAGATTTATATTCATCTTGACTCATATATTTAGATAATTGACTAACACCAGATAAATCAGAAATTGTCGCCAATTTACCAACCTCTAATGGCTCTCCATACTCCCGAGGAATAAACACATCCATTTGACGCATTACCTCTGGATTACGTAGATTAACAGGACGACCACCAGCAATATCTTCTACATCATCAACTTTGACGAACAATTGTTGTGTACCATTAATCTTAACAATTTCATTTCTAGCAAAACGAGCGTCATAAATAGGAATCGCCAACATATTAGACGTAATATAATCTTGGAACGTCTTGACCTGTTGATTATAAAATTGATTCATATTTGGAACAGTATAACCATCCAAACGTTCAGATAATTTTTCTTGAATAACAGGAAGTAAATCCTTCATTTGAAAGTTGTAAGAACCCATTTGACGCATAATATCATTACGAATTAGTCGTCCAGTAGAATACTTAATAGGTCCTTTTGCATTGTTTGCCACTTCAATTGCTTGAGCAATCAAATATTCAGCAAAAAAATTTCGAGTACTTTGTGATTCCATAGTAAAACCTTTCTCTAAAATAAAAAATAGTCCTAACTAAAAAGTCAGGACAAAAAACACCTAAAGATAGAAAGGTATTACTTGTTTGATGCAATGTGTTACGCCTAACACCTTACCACTCGCCAGTGATTTTTGTCATCCTTTTTTATTTTTTTTTTGTTTTCAAGATACTATATCATAATTTTTGATAAATGTCAAGAATATTTATGTGTTAAAACTCAGGCGTTAAATCCGGTTCTAAATCCAAATCAGACAATAATTTCGGCTCTAAAATAGGCTCAACATTTAAATCCGAAACAGAAACGATTTTATCAATTCCAATACTGTGTTCCGTAGATTCAGATTGCTCTAAAATCTCAAATGCTTGATACATTGGGTCATCTTCAGGATTATAGTATTCAACGTCCATATCGACATCAGATTTATCAGATTCAATATCCATTAAAATTAAATCTACATCAAGATGGTTCCGAATAAGAACAGCATCTTTATTAATATCAAAACCTAATTCATCAGAAATATCAGATGTTCGCACAGCTTCCCATAAACGTTTATTAAAAACAGCACAAACATCATCATTGATATTTTGATACCCATAATCTAAAAATTTTAAAAATCCAAGTTTAGGAACTCTTCGAGACGATTCAATTAATAAACCTAACATTGAACGTTCTTCACGTCCAACCCAAGATTCAGCTTGACGCTCGACCAATGCCAGTTTCTCTTCCCATTCAG
>OBMA010002083.1_pt1 | contig 11840 bp, 11 predicted proteins | sample 1539141 | NCBI WGS metagenome assembly OBMA01 (sample SAMEA3991484, study PRJEB22521) | metagenome | biome: anthropogenic terrestrial biome; feature: sewage plant; material: raw primary sludge | place: Sweden | collected 2012-09-26 | reverse complement strand
GTAGTCAATGGTCATATTCCAAAGTCACCAGGCACTTCGACGATATAAACCATTATTTGGCCACGAACCATTTACAAAAGGCAATTTCCTTAGTAGAGAACGACGATGAAACTCGGAATTTAAGGAAATTATCTAAGCAAAATATGCCAATATTCGACTTTAGAAATTCGACTTTGGAAATATTCGAAAGGTACTTTAGGACACTCATTCAAAATCCTCAAAATCCAGATTTTGCAGAAAAAATTGATTCACTTAAAAGGCATATTAAAAATATCTCGCGCGAGCCATACCCAGATACAACTAGCTCATATTCTGAAGCTTCTGCTCCTGAATATACCAAAAGATCAAGTAGGTACAGCGGAAATGCTGGAGGCAAAGATGGTTATGGTAGTTCCAACTATAGAGGACCAAGCAATGATCGTTCTGCACCCAAAAATATTAAGCCAATCAGTAGTTATGCACATAAAAGGTCAGAACTACCAACTAGACCTAGTAAAAGTAAAACATATAATGATAGAAGTAGGCCACTTAGACCAACAGGTCCGGACAGGGGCGATGGTTTTGATCAAAGGGATAACCGCTTACGTGAAGAGTATAAGAAAAACAGTTCACAACGTTCACAATTACGGTTTCCTGAAAAGCCATTTCAAGAGGGCAAAGACAGCAGCAAAGCCAACCCTTACCAAGCTTCATCTTACAAGCGCGACTCGCCTTCAGAAAATGAGGAAAAACCGAATAAAAGATTCAAGAAGGATGAAACAATTAGAAACAAATTTCAAACGCAAGATTATAGAAATACACGAGATAGCGGTGCTGCCCATAGAGCCAATGAAAATCAAAGGTACAACGGAAATAGAAAGAGCAATACTCAGGCGCTTCCGCAAGGTCCCAAGGGTGGGAATTACGTCAGTAGGTACCAGAGGTAATTACTAGTACTTAACATACCCGAGCTGAATTTTAACGTGTACTTTGATAGTTCCCGAATTGTAATCTCGTGGAATACAAAAGGTCCAGCTAATGCTCGTATAATCACTCAAATAAGTTTGTAGAATTCTATTGTATCCTTTCTCACACAAAAGGGGATGTAAAAAGCATCAAAAACATCGAATGAAATTTGTGCATACACATAGTGTTATAAATTTACAAAAAAGCGCTTATGAATCGAAAAAGACTTTCAACAAAAATATTATACAATGTCTTGCAAATGGTACTAATGCGAATATTTAGTGACTACTTCGTCCACTCTACTTAACAAACCGTTCTTTCTTTTATCGTCACACCATGAACCTTTAATGGCGTTCTTAGCGATACGACCCCATGTTTCATGGTCCCAGTGTGGGAAATCTTTCGAAACTTGAGTGTAGACATCTAAGATATAACCACCAAAATAGGCGGGGTCATCAGAATTTAAAGAAAATGGAACGTCTCTGTCAAGAAACTTTTGTAGTGGTAACTCTGAAACGGATTGGACTACTTGTAGCTTCACGTTGGAGAGAGGACAAATAGTTAGCATGGTGTGGTCGCGCGACAACCTATCCAATAACTCCTCGTCGTATTGACTGTTGATACCGTGATCGATTCTTGTTACTTGCAACAAGTCTAAAGCATCCGAGACGAATTGAGCGGGGCCTTCTTCACCTGCGTGTGCAGTTAGTTTTAAATCTTTATTCAATGAGGCGGCCTTTCCGTAACATTCAACAAATAAATGTGGGGGAAATGGTTTCTCAGCAGAATCTAATCCTAAGGCAGAGATAGTACCATCTTTAATAAATGGGGTAGCTTCTTCGATAGTTTTCAAACATTCCTCTGGTTCAATGTGTCTTAATAGACACATAATTAGCTTGGATGTAATACCAAATTCAGAGAAGGCTTTGTCACAAGCTCTTTGGAAACCTTTAGTGACTGTTTCTATGGAGATGCCCCTAGATGTATGTGACTGAGGGTCGTAAAACACTTCAGCATGGACCAAGCCTTGTTTGTGAACTTTTTTAAAATAGGCCCACGCCAAATCAAAGAAATCTTGTTCACTAATCAAGACATTAGTACCAATATAATAGTAATCTAAGAAATCCTGCAGATCACGAAACTTCTTATACTTTTCGTTTAATTCCTCGACCGATTTAGGAAAACCTTCAGGTAGAATTATATCGTTTCTTTTAGCTAATGGGAACAATAGGTCAGGTTCTAGAGTACCTTCCAAATGCAAGTGATGCTCACATTTTGGTAACTCCTGTAAAAACTCCACAGAAACCATTATTTTTTTTTTCTTTTCTTTTGTTAGTTCTAATGGTAGTTATTATTTCAAAATAACTATAAATACACAGGCCTGCTTGTCAATTATTCCTTTGCAAAAGATGTCGCTTTCATAAGCCTTCTATGTTAATTTTTTTCAATCTTCGTTGGCATGCGATGAGGTCAGTTTCCTGCGCCATTTCAGTGCAGTTTCGAGAATTTTAAGATTCAAAAAAAAAAAAAAAAAAAAAAAAAAAAGAAAAGAGATGGAAACAGTGAAAGATAAGGCAAAAAGGAAGTATATCAAGGTTTTTACATCAAAATATGTCTTCTATAAGCGATGAAAATTTGCAACCAAAGCAAAATAAACCTTGTGCTCTTTTCCTGTTAACAGCATATGTAGGGTATATAGAGGCTTTCTTAAAGAAAATTTCTTGCTATCATGCTCTGGAGATGTTGTATATTATAGTGTGCACAGTTAAAGTCATCGATTATGATAATAACATAAAGACAAGACAAGTAATACTAACGTCTCCCCTCATCATTCGGAGTTATCAAAAAAAGGAAATATATCAAATATTAAAAATTAAATTATTAAATGAAGCGTTACATATAGATTAAACATAAAATCATAGTCTGCTTGAGTATATCATTATACTATATGGTCAGTGTTCTTAGTAGAAGAAGCGTCGGAGGGCGTAGAATTCTTTTCTGCGTCTGTGTTACCCACAATCTTATCATCAATGTTTTCATGAGGAGGTGGCATTTGTGCCGATGTTTTAGATCTGATTGGTTCTGGGATGTAAGCAGTGGATTCCTCGTATGTAAATTCACCAATTTGAGCAGCATCGGTACCTAATTCTTCCTCATCAGCACTTAATCTTAGTTTTAAAAATGGAATGGCATTCATAGTTAGAAGCAAGATAGATGTGACAGTAACAGTCCAGGCTAGTGCAGCGCACATACCTGCTAATTGATAACCAACTTGTTTATAGTGATGATTGATCCAGCCACCATCAATTGGACTAATGTAAGAGCCTGCAGTGGCATTTACATAGTCTGCAGCAAAGATACCAGTTAATACACAACCAATACAAGCACCCACACCATGGATAGAGTAACAATCTAGACCATCATCGATGCGCAATAGACTCTTTAAGTCAACAGCAAGGTTACATCCTGCACCAGTAACCACACCAATGACAACGGCTGACCAGATTGGCACGAACCCGGCGGCTGGGGTGATACCCACTAGGCCGGCGATGATACCTGAACACAAACCAACTGTAGTCCACTTTCTTCCGGATCTGAAATAATCGATAACCATCCATGTCAAGCCACCGCAAGCAGCAGCTAAGTTTGTGGACATAATAGAGTACCATGCTCGTATAGTTGCATTACCTGCAGAGCCTCCGTTAAAGAACATCCAACCAAACCATAAGAACACTGTGCCTAAAACCACCGAGGTGACGGAATGTGGTTTGTACTTGGGCATCCCTTTACGTGTAACAGGGTCATTACGCTTACCCAGTATCAAAGCGTAAACTAGACCACCATGTCCAGATGTTAAATGGACACATAAACCACCTGCATAGTCCAAGCTACCCAATTTGACCAACCAACCCTCGGCATTCCAGACCCAGCATGCAATAGGACAATAAACAATAGTCATCCATAAAAACAAGAACACCATCATAGGAAACAATCTTGCCCTCTCGCAGGCACCACCTAGCATTAGGGCACCGGTGACTGCGGCAAACATACCTTGGTAAACGGCAAACAGTATATCGGGAAGAGAACTGACACTAGATGGGGCTCCTAAAACGTTACGAAACCCAAAGAATTCCAAGGTACCAATAAAACCGTTACCTCTAGTGTTGTGTGAGAAAGCTAATGAGTATCCCCAGAAAAACCATTGGAAAATACACACGGCGGAAGCCATCATCGAGGCCCAAAGCAAGGATAAAGCATGCTTTTTCCTGGATAAACCAGAATATAATAAACCGATACCTGGGACCATAATCCACACACCTGCTGAAGCCACACCGATCCATCCCATGTTGGCCAAGTCAAATTGTGTATTCAAATCTGTTGTCAACGAGTTACCACCCGTTCCTTCGCCTGTAGGCGTACCTGTAAAATTGTAAGACATTGTTGATATTGTATTGTAATATATTAAGTATGATATATTACAAAACTAAACTTCTTTCAAAGCTCTGTGCAGACTTATTATTTAAGAAGGATATTTAATTTGAAGGGACGTGAAAGCACCAATGATTACTACCCACTGATGTTTGGTTAGCACATGTGTAACTACTGCTTATATATGGTGCAGAAAAGTGGCTCGGAATGAACACCTCTTGTACTGAATACTTCATTGATAAGGCACAGGGTCTTCACGCCGCTTAGTATTCGTCGATGCGTGAGCAATTGAAGCTTTTTACGAGGGAAATAGTCGATTTTACATTTCTTATCTTATCTGGCTTTGACTATTACCAGACACTCTTGATAAGCAGTAACAGCAGTAAGAAGAGACCGAAGGATTCTTCTTTGTTATCGGAAAAAAAAAAAAAAAAAAAAAAAAAAAAAAAAAAAAAAGATGTCTTATCTTATCTTTCTTATCTTAAAGACCTACCATTTGTTCCTTTTCTATTTTGGCAGCCCGGGTATTCGCATAGGGAAAATCCCAAGACAGCATTCCTTGTTCATTATGACTATTACAAAGCCAGGAACGATTTCGATGGCCGACATGAATTACGTCGTTTCCAAGAACAGAAGCTTAAACCGTCCTGCTGAGCGGGGCGGTAATCGGTGACCAGGCAGCCTATAAAATGAAGTTGACAACCGAGTAGGCTATCACGTATGCATGGAACGTATATTTTAGCGTGACCAATGCTGAATGATGATAGTCTATAGCTGAAAATGTTATCCAATAATATCAGAAAAAGAAAACTCACCAGCACCAGTGCATACAATCTGTATTCTGTTGGTATGCCTGATACAGTTATTTCCCTCGTTATGGCTCATTCAGACGCCAAAACGAGCATAGAGTTAGACAACATTGGAGGGAGTAGCTCAGTTACTGTTGATAGTAGCTTTCACTAATAAAAGCCATTGCAGTATGATAATGACTAGCAGAAATTTAAATATTAACGGGATTCTTCTTGGATGAGAAACGTACATAATTTCGCAAAAAAGAAAAAAATATTTACTGTTATAAATCCTGTCAGCAGCAATAATTTTCTTCTTTGCCAACGTCCTTTAGCACAAATCTCGTAGGTTCTATGCTTAACAGAGCGTCAACAGAAGCGGGTATCGGCTTGACGTGAATAATGGAGATTGTTACATCCATGTGCCGCTCTACCCATTTCATTTCTACGCCTCAATAAAATGTATGAAAAATGAAAAGATGTAAAACAAAACAACAGTTCCGTAACCGCGGAAAGTTGCGTCTCGTAAAAGGAATGAAAAACTCATATACATTCACCAGATATGTTCTATGAAACTCGAAAGCTTCCATCAATGCACACTAAGCTACACGGCTCCTAATAAGCACTGTAATTCCATCAAATGACAGCGCGACTTCTTGAGTAGTGTAAAACCACTCGTCCCACTAAATCACAACCCTTAATCCGTGCACAGTGAGTTAAAATATGACTTTATTCATGTAAAACGAAATTTCATCATATACTCGATCTTTGTTCTGCTGTTCTTGAGATGTAAATTACGTGAATTCCTCCGGTTAACACCTTCAGAATCGCATGGTCAGTCAAAAATTCCACGTCTTATCACCGTGGTCTACTCCAACCTTGTAATAGAACCAACACATCGATTTTCGGTACATGGGTGTTTGAGATTTATCCTCATTTGACACATGTACCTGAAACTAATCTTTTCTATCCGGGGCTCCGTGGGAAACGTAACCCGAATTCAAATTCCGCCGAGGCCCCTTTTTTATTTTAGCTCACTCACTGGGTACGGAAGCAGATAGAGCTCTGAATACCCGGAAATCAGCAACACCCAGAGACCTTGGCACGGGAATAAGATGCAGTACCGAATGATCCGGGTCCCACAACTAAGTCAAAAGAAAAAAAGAGAGAATTATTTTGCTGCGGTTTTTCGTTACCTATGCTAACTGTTTCCTCCATACCCCTCCACGCCGTTTTCTCTAATACTGTCCCCATTATCTTTTTGCGAACTTTCTTTCGGCTGCTTCCGGCCAGTTTCTCCCCCATGCAACCCCCTGTGCAAAGGAACAGATTTGCTCTTGATCAAGTAAGAAAATGTGGAGGGCAGGCATCTTGAAAAATTCTCTAAATTTGCATGTATTCTGTTTTCCGCCAAGGGATAGAGCAAGTGGAAGACGTAGTTGAAGGACTTTTCGTAATATATACAGGCATGCTATTTATTTATTTTGTTGGTGCTTTCTTGGTAAATTGCAAAAACTGTTAGTGAAGTTTCTTTGTAACTTTGGCACTAGTTGTTACACAGGCAGTAACACTAAGCACTATTTTTTTACGTTGTTTTCGCAGACAGCAGAAGAGATAAACGGACCTATTCAGAAAATGTCCTCCAGCATCTTTGAAATGACAATAGACCACGACGGTATGGATAGCACGGGGCTGAAGCTTTCACAGACAGCCTCATCCATATCCATGGGCGACGAGTTTCTTTGTTCCAGTACTACTAGTAATTCTATTCTGGATTCTCCGCTTCCGAAAGTGACTTTTAACCATATCGATAGCATAACAGACATTAACACAAACATCATGAACGAAATAGTGGAGCCACAATCCGGAGTAGATGTTGATGTTGCTGACAAAAACGTGCTTTACTGCATAGATCCGTACCCAGTGGAACCTCCGTGCTATGATTTTGCGAATCCGTCTAAAGTCATTAGGTACCCTATATATGAGCATTGTCGTCCGTGCCTCACTTCTGTGAAACCTCCCAGTTATACACCGTCTGTAGAACATTATACTGTGGTTTCTATGAAGATGGAAAAACTATCGCCCTTTGAAAATGCTTCTTCTCGATTATGGAACAACTTTATTCTTCAAATAAACTCTACGCAGATAAACTTTTATTCTATTGACGATTCATTAACCAGGCATATTAAAAACTATCGTGGTGGTGACATGTTTGACCATTCCAAAACTGCTAGCGATCGCCATCATTCGGCTCGGTCGTTATTAAATGCGTTCACGACGAAATCCACTTACCAATTCGATAAATATGACAAGGAAAGGATATGCGGGGAAATAGCACGAGACGAGCACAAATTTTTATCAGATGAGCGCCTCTTTAAGAGTTACTCCCTGCAATGTGCCAAAGTTGGTCTGCCCATAGATTATTCCTCTAGAGATTTTGTTTTAAGAATGCGTTGTGAGGGACAACAGTTTCTAGTGCAGTTTTCTCATGTAGACGAATTGATCTATTGGGCTATGTATTTGAACATGGGTATATCGCTGTCCTTGGATCTGGAATTGAGGGAAATGCCCACCTATAGAAGCGTTCCCAGAAGGAGACATCCGAGGACAAGAAGATTTAAGCAACACAATAAGAACAAAAACAAAAACAAGAGCAGACAAAATAGTGATAGAAATGATTCTCGCTCCCACTCTTTACTTTTAAGAAGATCACACACCTCTTCTGTTGTAACAAAAGTGGCCACTGGCAACGAACGTCCGACAAACAAATCAAGATCAAGAAGTTTAAGCTTGCTACCTCCCTCTGTATCCGATGCGAGTCATGACTCCAATGGACCCAATGACTCTGGTTCATTGGCAGGGGAGAGTTCTCAAACTGATTTATGTGGCTTATTTACATCAAAACTAAGAAATTTCTTTAAAACAGATTCCAGTTCAAGAAAAAACTCTAATATGGACATTGGACAAAAAATGAGATCTAAGGAACTGAATAGTGTTCAAGAAGAAATCGATGACAATGGTAGTACTACTAATACCAATACTTCTGTTCTATCTTCCACTTTTTCTCCCACAGCACATTCTGTTTTAACGGCACAAACATCCATCCATGAAAACTTCAGAAGTAGATCGAATTCCAACCCTATAGATCCTTTGCGCTGTGATCGGTCAGTGTTGAAAACTAATAATTTTGAACCGGTATACGAGGGAACAGGAAGGTCAACTATTTTGAATTCTGCTGAGCGTACGAATCGTGAAGAAAAGTTAAACCGTGGCAATGAAGATGTAAATGGAGATGAAGATGATGACGAAGACGAAGACGATGCTAATTACGAAGAGGATGATGAAGATGGATATGTTGAGGATGATGACATCAATAGATTGGTATATTTGGATGAAAGAGAATCTCGCTATGAGAATGCGGACGTTGAGTACGGTACAATATTCAGTACGAAAAGCTTTTCCGTGACTGGTTGTTTAAATCATGATTTTCCAAAGAAATTGTCACTAAAATGTGGAAATAAGAATCAATCCAGTAACGATTCGAAGTGGGCACCGGCGACACAACTAGTTTCAAGGAAAAGATATATCAAAGACTCATTAAGATGCATCAAACCGTTAACGGAAGACCACCCATGGGTAGGTAAGATTATTTTCAAACCGGCACTGCCACCAGCATTCGAAACGAATAATCCACCTATAAGAGTTTATAGTGGTGAAGATAGTACGGACTTGATGCACGTGAAAAACCATTATTTAAAGCCATACATAGTGGGATCCTGCGGGTTTTTGAAAACTGGCTCAAAACTTTTTCACTTTTACGATAGAACTAACGACCTTACGAATTTATGAAATATATGTGTTTTTAATGATTAAATAATAGTCAAAAATATAATTAAAAAAAAAATCGAATGTAATGGGTGGTTCATCTTTCATTTCCTGCGGAGGGAAAGGCGTATCAGAAAAGAAAAACATGAAAAAATCTGTTAAAGTGATAACTACAAATACATATGTATAAAAGTATGAAAAAGTATGGAAAGGGTGAGCTAATGATGAGAGAATTGGAATAAATTAGTTTGCCAGCAACACGTAATAAATGAAAGGGTAGATATTGATTTGACCTCTTGGTTGTCGTCAAAAATTAAGCGATAACACAGGCGGGATCCCAGAAGAGGCCCTTGATTATATAGTTGTCTTTCTTTTCAGAGGATTTATCCTTCTGAGTGGCTTGTGTGGAAGCAGTGGTGATCGGTTGCATTAAGGTTGGTAGTTATTGTTGTATGAAGATGATAGCTCGCTGGTGTCTCTAGTGATGTCAATGAACGGATGAACGACAGAAGAAGTGGATGGAAATAAAATGGTTATTTATCAGATATTTATATACAAAATTACGTGGTAATGCAACAGCTTTTTCCTCTCGCTTTGTTCTTTTTCCTCTGACATCCATGTTTCATTTTCGTTCCTTATGGCATCCATGTCATGTAAATTTCCCGAATAGGTAAATACATGCTTTTTTAACTTAAAAAATTATGGGCGTCCTATGCATGCACTTAACGGAAAAGGAAACTATCAATTAATTATGTAGTAGATGGTGTACCTATTATTGCATTAGTATTTGTTTCAAATGAAAACATGCTGCTTTAACTTTTCTAATTTATACCATAAACGGTATAGTAATGATGAAACTGAAAAATAAAAAAATAAACAGTCTGGTCTTATCGACCATGTTAACATCATCAAAATCCACCAAGTTTTCCGAGAAAATAGATGAGGGCCTGTTATTATTACTAACTGAGTTTGAATTCTTTTTGTAAAATCGTGGCAGTAGTTCTTGAAATGTCATTTTGAAGGACACTGAGTTTCGAAATATCAACATTATGAGTATGAATAAGAGTGTAAGGATAATGATCCTTTTGAGTTCCATGTGATGAGAAGTGGTATGCTTAGTATTGCTCATACTGGACAAATACGAAAGGAATCAGTAAATAATTAAGATTGTAGAGGGAGGGGTGTATGTGTATGCGGATACTTTTTTGATTTGGCAGAAGGAAAATTGGTATTGGCAGCTGTACAGTGACTCCCCTTATACAAATGATCTCAGTTTGTTTCGTTTTTCCTCATTCTCTGGCTTTAGACTTCAAATCGCGGTGTACAAAAAAATAGGACAAAACTATGTAGCGCATACTATGTCAGTCAGGTATTGAGAATATGTAAAGAAATGCCATACCGTGATTTGATTTTGTTTTCAACTGTAAGGAAGGGAGTTTATATGAGATTATATTATTAAACCTATTTTTGCATATATAGTACATCAGAACCTTCGGCGGAACTTAAAGAGACCAAAATAGTACCTCTTATGACGGTCAAACCTAGCTTTCTTGCGTTTTTAGAAATCAGTTCAGTGTTGTTTTCATCATCAGGATTAGACATATATTCTACTGTATCATCAAGTACCAAGTTCATCAGTTGATCATAGCCTTTTAGGACACCTATAACTAATTTACCACCCATTAATTTGACGCGAATTTTAGAATCTTTATACTTCGCTAAATCCAGAATAGCTTCTCTTTTAGGGCCTTCGAATTTTTTCCTTTGCTGTTGTGGTTTGTTCTCTGATTTCTTAGTTCAAAAAGGAAACATAGTTATTATAATGTTAGTATAAATAAGTCAAAAGGAAGGTTATTGCCACGGAAGAAAATAAGAGGTGAAACATACGGAGTGTTGCTGATGCATGTTTTTTTGGTTAATGTTCTGTGTAGTAAACAAAGTGCTGCTCTCAAATAACTTTCTTTTTTACTGTAGTAGTATACACGTACATGCGTATTCTTAATTGTCGTTTCCCAGTTGTCTGTTTTCAGCTACAGCTTTTTTCGCCTTTGTTCGAAAGAACAGTACTTTTTTCCGGCTCGCAGGGAAACGGCAGTTGAAGAAGACAAGCGACAAGAACATAGAGCAACGAATTCAAATAAAGAGATAGAAAAAAAAATTACATGGCAGAACTATGGTTAGAGTTGTCATAGAGAGTGAATTGGTCCGTACAGAAAAGGAATTACCAAATTCGCTTAAATTAAGGCAGTTCAAGGACCGATTGTACCATGTTACCGGAGTGGAACCAGAGGATATGGAAATAGTTGTGAAAAGACAGTACGACAACAAGGAGATATATAGTACTAAAAAGGGGGGTGCCTATTCAAATGAGGATGAAGATGCCAACTTCCTAAAAGGAGAGGAGGAGCTTATTGTGGTTGTTACAGACTCTAATGCCCAATCAATCTCTAACCAGCTGGCCACGCAAGCGGAAGGAATCCCCTCAATGGAAGTAATTAGCGAGGAGGATTATTTGCGAAGGGATCAATCCGTATTACGATGGAAGATGGCTCACGGCTATGGTAGGTTTAATGCTGCACAGCAGAGCCAGCGCGCTGCGCTGGCAAAGCAGGACGAAGCATATGCCCGAGAGCAATTAACGGCGGCTATCGGCCGCCACTGTCGTGTCACAGTAGACGGAAGCGCTCCACGTGAGGCCATTTTACGGTACGTAGGACCACTACCGTTGGACGTGATGGGCACATGGTGCGGTGTGGAATTCCCGGAAGCCGCAGGCAAAAACGATGGGCGCATAAATGGGGTAACACTGTTTGGGCCTGTGGCGCCGGGTCACGGATCGTTTGTAGATCGGAA
>OBMA010002081.1_pt1 | contig 11845 bp, 7 predicted proteins | sample 1539141 | NCBI WGS metagenome assembly OBMA01 (sample SAMEA3991484, study PRJEB22521) | metagenome | biome: anthropogenic terrestrial biome; feature: sewage plant; material: raw primary sludge | place: Sweden | collected 2012-09-26 | reverse complement strand
TATCACCAAAAAGATTAAAACATACCTTTTTAGGATATTGATCGGCTGTTTCCAGTACATAATCTTGTGAACGCCATGTTCCGTTTTTTCCCTGACCTGTTGCAATTGGCAACACGGCAATAATTTTTCCTGAGATTTCCATTCTGCTTGTTCTTTTATTATTTATAGAACCACAAAGATAATGAAGAATAAATTAAGTTCAAAGAACAAAATACTTAATTTAATTTCTCTGCGCAGGAAAACAATCCAATTCGCTACAACTATAATTTGACAGACCGCATGTAGCTAAAAAAACTGAACATAAGCGTTTGAAATTTTGTTTTAGGAAAACAAACTGAGAAACACTTTAAATTTATCAATATGAAGAAAAACATAGGATCTTTCGACAAATTAATCCGCCTTGCAACAGCTATCGTATTAATTGTCCTTTTTTATTCAGGAGTTATAACCGGCACTGTTGGCATTATAGCCTTGGTGGTGGCACTTGTACTGACAGTTACAAGTCTCATTAGCTTTTGTCCACTTTACACATTGCTTGGCATCAGAACCTGCAAAAAGGATTAATGTTCATTATCTTCTAAAAGCAACAATTTATTTCAAGAAACGAAATAAATTGTTGTTTTTATCTTGTCATATTCCACAATGCGACAGCTCTGGTACAATTCTGATTTTTAGCCATATATACGGCACAAATAACACATTCCAGAATTGAACACCAGTGGTAGCAAATAACGATTTGCAATCTCTACCTAGCAATTGAAAAATAAAAGTATTTAATCACAGCTTAATTTTGTCAATCAGACAGAATTTTGTACTTTTGTGGCGAAAACAGAAAAAACTCAATTTTAAACAATAAATAAAATGATTAAAGTAGGTATCAATGGTTTTGGCCGTATCGGACGCTTAGTTTTCCGTGCAGCTCAAGAAAGAAACGATGTTCAAATCGTTGCAGTAAATGATCCATTTATGGATATTGATTACATGGTTTACATGTTGCAATATGACACAGTTCACGGAAAATTCCAAGGAACAGCTGAGCATAAAGACGGTAAATTAGTTATCAATGGTAAAGAAATCGCATTCTTTGCTGAGAAAGATCCAGCTAACATTGGTTGGGGTGCTGTAGGTGCTGACTACGTTGTTGAATCAACTGGTGTTTTCACTACTATCGACAAAGCAGGTCTTCACTTGAAAGGTGGTGCAAAAAAAGTAGTTATCTCTGCTCCATCTAACGATGCTCCTATGTTTGTTTGCGGTGTAAACTTGAATGAATACAAAGCTGACATGGACGTTGTTTCTAACGCTTCTTGTACTACTAACTGTTTGGCTCCTATGGCTAAAGTTATCAATGACAACTTCGGAATTCTTGAAGGTTTGATGACTACAGTTCACGCTGCTACAAACACTCAAAAAACAGTTGATGCTCCATCTGCAAAAGACTGGCGTGGTGGTCGTTCTATCTTAGGAAACATTATCCCTTCTTCTACTGGTGCTGCTAAAGCTGTAGGAAAAGTAATTCCTGAATTGAATGGTAAATTAACTGGTATGGCTTTCCGCGTTCCAACTGCTGACGTTTCTGTAGTTGACTTAACTGTACGTTTGGAAAAATCTGCATCTTACGATGAAATCAAAGCTGCTATGAAATTAGCTTCTGAAACTACAATGGCCGGAGTATTAGGATATACTGAAGATTCAGTTGTTTCTTCTGACTTTATCCACGAAACTCGTACTTCTGTATTTGATGCAGGTGCTGGTATCGCATTGAACGGTAACTTCGTAAAATTAGTTAGCTGGTATGACAATGAGTGGGGTTATTCTAACAAAGTGTTAGATTTGATCGCACACATGGATTCAGTAAAATAAGCTGACCTATTATAAAATTTAAAAATCCCTTGCAACTAATGTTACAAGGGATTTTTTTATTACCTCTTATTTTCTTACCTCTTGCCTCTCAACTAAAGTAAATCACTTGCCAGTTCCGACAAATAACTACGCTCCCCTTTTACCAGATTTATATGAGCAAAAATACTTTGTCCGCGCATTCTGTCAATCATGTACACCAAACCATTTGATAACATATCAAGATAAGGCGAATCAATTTGCTGAATATCTCCGGTAAATACTATTTTCGTTCCTTCACCCGCACGAGTAATAATTGTCTTTATCTCATGAGGTGTAAGATTCTGTGCTTCATCAATAATAAAAAATGTATCGCTCAAACTACGTCCTCTAATGTAAGCCAACGCTTCAATTACCAACTGTTCATTATGCTGCATATCCTCAATGAGCTTAATCTCCTTCCCCTGATACGAAAAATTATGCTTTATCACATTTAAATTATCAAACAAAGGCTGCATATACGGTGCTACTTTTTGCTTTTCGTCGCCCGGCAAAAAGCCAAGATCCTTGTTTCCCAAAGCCACAATGGGGCGTGCGAGCAAAATCTGCTTATACGTCTCATTTTTATGGAGCGCTGCCGCCAATGCTAACAGCGTTTTACCTGTACCCGACTTACCTGTCAACGCTACTAATTTCACATCATCATCCAATAACACATTCATAGCAAAAGTCTGTTCGGCATTACGGGGTTCGATACCAAAACATCGCTCTTTTTCAACGCGTTTCACCATTCCGGTATGCGGATTATACCTGGCCAACACACTCGAACGCACACTCTTTAATACAAAACAATCTTGCGGTTCGATATCCGAAGCAAATTCCAAATCCTCAAGCGGAATAGTACCACCATTAGAATATAATCTGTCAATGAGCTCCGGTGCTATATTTTCATATATTTCATGATTTCGTTCAAAAACATTAAAATCAGTCACCTTATCATTGATATAATCCTCAGAATCCAGCCCCAGCGAGAGTGCCTTCATCCGCAGATTAATATCTTTACTTACCAAAATACATTTTTGCTTGGGCTTAGACTCCCGCAAAGTGTACGTTGCAGCCAAAATACGATGATCGGATGTTTTTTCCAAAAAGGATTTAGAAATCACATCCGGGTACTCACCACCGGTCAAAATAAATAATTTACCTTTCCCTTCACCCAAATTGGCACCTTTCTTAAACAAAGTATCATCCGCAATTAAATCCAACTCACGGGCAAACTCACGGGCATTAAAATTAATTTGCTCGTTCCCTTTTTTAAAATGATCAAGCTCTTCCAACACCACAATGGGGATGTAAATGTCATTTTCCTCAAAATTATGAAGACATTTATAATCGTGCAGTATAACATTGGTGTCTAAAACAAAATTTTTCTTCGCTCCCATAATGTATAACTATTTAATAATGAACACTCAACTATTAACAACATACTGTGCACTAAATATACGAATAATATTGAACTAAATATAACATCCTACAATTAAATTTCTAATAATATATTTTACGCAAAAAAAAATCAGAGTCAAACTAGCTAGACATACAAAAAAAAAACATTTCGGCAGATTTAGATCAACTTAGCAAACAACAGAACAGACTTTCCCAAATATAGACAAAATACTGGTTCAATTCTTGCTGTAGAGAAAAACTTGAAAATAGAAACCAATACAAATCATTTTTCAGAAAAAACCTCAATACAAAACCTATTTTTATGTTGTACAACATAAAAATAGAGCAATTATCGGTTAATAAATTTATTTTGCCGACAAATCGTGTCATTTTAACACCAAGAAACCCGAAAATATAGTATCTTTGCAAACATTCTAAATTTGAAATTCATGGCAGAAATGTTGAAACCCGAATATATATTTGAAACGAGTTGGGAAGTATGTAATATGGTAGGCGGAATCTACACAGTACTATCAACGCGCGCTGCCACATTGCAAGAAACCAACCCCGATAAACTCATTTTTATAGGACCGGATGTATGGGGTGATAAACTCAATCCATATTTCGAGGAATCGATAGACATGTATGCAGATTGGAAGGCTTTCACCGAAAAAGAATACCAACTGAAAGTTCGTGTGGGTCGTTGGACAATTCCCGGTCGCCCTATTTCTATTCTTGTAGATTTTTTGCCATTAATGGAGAAAAAGAATCAAATCTATGGAGAAATTTGGGAGCAAGCAGGTGTAAATTCAATGCCCGCTTATGGAGACTACGATGAATCTTCGATGTTTGGTTACTCAACCGGAATAATTATCGAAAGCTTCTACCGCTTTTTCAAATTAAAAAAGGAACAACAAGTAGTTGCGCACTTTAATGAGTGGATGACAACCTTTGGTGCTTTTTATGTAAAAAAACATTTACCTGAAATAGCTACATTATTCACTACGCACGCCACTTCCATTGGTCGTTCCATTGCCGGAAATCACAAGCCTCTGTACGATTATATAAATGAATACAATGGCGACCAAATGGCATACGAGCTGAATATGGTTTCGAAACATTCTACCGAAAAAATTGCAGCTCATATCGTCGATTGCTTTACCACTGTAAGCGAAATTACAGGAATTGAATGCGAGCAATTGTTGGAAAAGAAACCCGACATCATCACTCCCAATGGCTTTGAAGATGATTTTGTACCACAAGGACGCAAATTTGCACCCGCAAGAAAGGCTGCGCGTACTACCTTGCGAAATGTAGCAGAAACACTACTTGGCTACGAATTAACAGATGATGCCTTGTTTGTAAGTACTGCAGGTAGATACGAATTTAAAAACAAAGGGATAGATACTTTCATTGAATCATTGAAATTATTGTCCGAAAATTCTGATCTAAAAAAAGAAGTAGTAGTATTCATTATGGTACCGGCTCACATCAAAGGTGCCAGAATGGATTTAGCAACAAGCTTACAAAATACCGAAATTAGATTCGAGGCTTCGAATAGATTCACAACTCACGATTTATACGACTATTATAATGACCCAGTCATGTCAACCATTCACTGGTTTCACTTCACAAACCAGCAAACACAAAAAGTAAAAATTATTTTTGTACCGTCCTATTTGAACGGTGCTGATGGCATTTTCAACAAATCGTACTACGATTTAGTGATTGGAATGGATTTGACAATATTTCCATCTTATTATGAGCCATGGGGTTATACACCTCTCGAAAGCGTTGCTTTTGCTGTACCAACCATTACTACTGACCTATCAGGTTTCGGACAATGGGTATCTCACGAAACTCAGGGAATTGAGAATGGTGTGGGTGTAATCCATCGGTCGGATTACAATGGTTATGTTGTAGCCACAAAAATTGCAGAAATGATTGCCCAATTTGCCGCCTGCAAAGATACGGAAGTAACAAAAATCCGCAAAAAAGCATCCATTATTGCTGAAAAGGCACTTTGGAAACACTTTATTAAGTACTACGACACTGCTTATAATATAGCACTAACAAACAAGAACAAAAGAATCAGTTAGTGTACGAGGATTAAGTGCAAACGTTTGAAATCGATATAATAGGTTTTTGAACAAAATGCCACATTATCTATTCGGTTTTCCTTATTTTTGTACAACAATTCGGTTTTTAAAAATTCAAATAATTCATTTTCTATTAGTTATAGTAGGTTTTATAAAAGAAAAAAGCATGAAAATTAAAGTCAATAACGTAAACGAGTCAAACTTAAAAGAGATTAGCGTAAAAACCTTTTTACCGGCTAACTTGAGTAAATTGGAAGAAATTGCCCAAAATATCTGGTGGGTATGGGACACAAACGCTAAAAATTTGTTCAGACAAATTGACAAGGCTGCTTGGATTGAAGCTCAATCAAACCCTGTTCTATTGCTCAACATTTTAAGTTACGAGAAACTTGTTGCCATGGGCAATGATGTTGAATTTATCAAAAAGGTGGATGCAGTATACGAAGACTTTCAAGCGTATTTAAATGCTCCCAAAAATATTGAAAAACCTTCGGTAGCCTATTTCAGCATGGAGTACGGTCTGACTGAAGTGCTAAAAATCTATTCGGGTGGTCTAGGCGTTTTGGCCGGTGACTATTTAAAAGAAGCCAGCGATTGCAACGTAGACCTAACTGCTGTTGGATTTTTATATCGCTACGGCTATTTCACGCAGTCATTATCTGTTGATGGACAGCAAGTAGCGGATTACGAAGCGCAAAACTTCAATAACCTTCCAATACAGCAAGTAAAAGATGCCAATGACGAACCAATCTTAGTTGAAGTTCCTTATCCGGGTCGTATAGTGTATGCATATTTATGGAAAGTGGCTGTGGGACGTATTTCGCTTTATTTGTTAGACACTGACAATGATATGAACAGCGAATACGACCGACCAATTACTCACCAACTTTATGGTGGCGACTGGGAAAACCGCATGAAACAAGAATTTTTACTTGGTGTGGGTGGTATTTTAGCCTTGAAGAAATTGGGTATCGAAAAACAGGTTTATCACTGTAACGAAGGACATGCCGCACTTATCAATGCACAACGATTGGCCGACTTAATTGCGGATAAAAAACTATCATTCAACGAAGCATTAGAAGTTGTACGCGCAAGTTCATTGTATACTGTTCACACACCGGTTCCTGCAGGTCACGATAGCTTTGAAGAAGGCTTGTTCAGCAAATATATGAGCGAGTTTGCAGGCAAATTGCAACTATCATGGGGTGAATTTATTGACATGGGACGTGAACATCCGGGTGATCATTCTGAAAAATTCAGCATGAGTACCTTTGCATGTAATACTTGCCAGGAAGTAAACGGTGTAAGCTGGTTGCACGGAAAAGTTTCACAAGATATGTTCCAACCAATCTGGAAAGGTTATTTCCCTGAAGAACTACACGTTAGCTATGTAACCAATGGCGTTCACTTACCAACATGGACTTCGTCCGACTGGAAAGCAGTATACGAAAAATACTTCACAAAAGCATTTTATGCCGACCAATCAAATTTAAAGATCTGGGAAGGTGTATATAAAATTCCGGATCAGGAAATTTGGGATACACGCATGGGCTTAAAAAACAAACTGGTAGATTATATCAAAGGTCAATTCCGCGAAAACTGGTTGAAAAATCAAGGGGATCCGTCACGTATTGTTTCTGTTTTGGAAGCTATTAATCCTAATGCATTGATCATTGGTTTTGGACGTAGATTTGCAACTTACAAACGTGCTCACTTATTATTCACAGACTTAGAACGTCTCGAAAAAATCGTAAACGATCCGATTCATCCCGTTCAATTCTTATTTACCGGAAAGGCTCACCCTGCCGATGGTGGCGGACAAGGCTTAATTAAACGTATTATCGAGATTTCACGCATGCCTCAATTCCTTGGAAAAGTAATTTTCCTTGAAAACTACGATATGCGATTAGCTAAACGTTTAATTTCAGGTGTAGATATTTGGTTAAACACTCCAACACGTCCATTGGAAGCTTCGGGTACCTCCGGAGAAAAAGCACAAATGAATGGTGTATTAAACTTCTCTGTACTTGATGGTTGGTGGCTGGAAGGCTACGTAAAAGGTGCCGGCTGGGCTTTGACAGAAAAACGTACGTATGAAAATGATTTACATCAAGACCAATTGGATGCTGCCACTATTTACAGCATGCTTGAAAACGAAATCATCCCATTGTATTATGCCAAAAATACCAAAGGCTATTCACCGGAATGGATACAGGTAATCAAGAATTCAATTGCTCAAATTACTCCTCGTTTTACAACGAAGCGTATGATTGATGATTATATTGCAAAATTCTACACGAAACTATCTACTCGTTCGGCAGCCTTAAAAGCAAATGACTTTGCAAAAGCCAAAGAAATTGCTAGTTGGAAAGAAAAAGTGGCCAGAGGTTGGGACAGTATTGAAATCGTATCTGTGCAGGTGCCAGACAAAATGATTCACAACCCGCAAGTTGGCGAAGCGTATGACATCAACATTGTTATCGACACAAAATCTATCGAGGACAAAGGAATCGGCATTGAACTGGTTGCCACAAAGTTAGGCAAAAACAATGTTGACATTTTGTACAGTATAGAAGAATTGAAGGCAATAAAAACTGAGGGAACGAAATTATTCTTCAATCTTGAAAAACGATTGAACATGGCGGGCACATTCAAATATGGTTTCCGTATGTTCCCTAAAAATGAAGATTTACCTCACCGTCAGGATTTCTGTTTTGTGCGTTGGATCTAGAAATCCATAAACAAATTTCAAAAAAAAGACCGTTGATTCGGTCTTTTTTTTGAATAATACATCCATAATCTCCATAGTATTCACAAAAAAAATCGCCACAACTATTTCGTTATGGCGATTTTTCTATTTTAGGAGTCAGTTCTTATTTTTCTGACAAGTAGCTTGAAATACCTTCTTGTGTTGGTTTAAGTGACTTGTCACCTTTTTTCCAGTTTGCAGGACAAACTTCACCATATTTTTCAGTAAACTGAAGTGCATCAATAAGTCTGAGTACTTCGTCCACATTACGTCCTAATGGTAAATCATTTACCAATTGGTGACGAACAACACCTTGCTTGTCAATCAAGAACAAACCACGATATGCTTTAGGTTCACCTACAAATGATTCGTTTCCTTCTTCATCATACTCATCAGCACCGATAAGAACATCGTAGTTCTTTGAAATAGTTAAATTCTGATCCACAACCAAAGGATATGTTACGCCTTGAATTCCACCTTGATTTTGTGGAGTTTGAAGCCATTTCCAGTGCGAAAATTCTGAATCGGTCGAAGCACCAATCACAACTGTATCAAGAGCAGCAAACTCAGCAGCCTTATCCTGAAAAGCTAGCAATTCAGTTGGACACACAAAGGTAAAATCTGCCGGATAGAAAAAGAATACTACATATTTCTCACCTACAAATTGTTCCAAAGAAAAATTCTCTACAATTTCGCCGCCATTTACCACAGCCTTGCTGTTAAATACCGGGGCTTTTTTTCCTACTAATACTGACATGTTTTGTTTTATTTTAAATTGTTTGTTTTATTCTGATACAAAAATACACACAAGCACATAAGTTTCACCATAAAATGCGATAGAGTTTTTTTATATGAATATAGAAAAAACATATTCTAAAAAAGTAAAACACACAACAGCCACTTATTGTTTAAAAATCAACACACTAGCGTAAGCAGTAATTCCTTCTTTTCGCCCAACGAAGCCCATTCTCTCAGATGTTGTTGCCTTAATTGAAATCGAATCCAAGTCAACCGCCATTACCTCAGCTAAACAAACCTGCATAAGAGGTATATGTGGATTAAGCTTTGGCTCTTCGGCGCACACCGTGCAATCGGCATTGCCAAACTCGTACCCTTTGTCGCGAATGAGCTTCATTGTATCTTTCAATAGTATTTTACTATCTATATTTTTAAAGATTTTTGAGGTATCCGGAAAATGGTAACCAATATCACGCAGGTTGGCAGCACCCAACAAAGCATCGCACAAAGCGTGGATCAATACATCGGCATCCGAGTGACCCAGCAGACCAACTGTGTGCTTTATTTTTATTCCGCCTAACCATAACTCCCGCTCGTTCGCAAAAGCATGTACATCGTATCCAAAACCAATTCGTATAGCTTTCATCATACTTTCTGTTTTATTCGTAGTTTATAGTAAATGCAAAAACGGTTGAACCAACCGAAAGGTAGTGAACAACCGTTTTTGTAAGTGAGTATTTATTTTAATCGGGTAAACTGTATTATCTTACAAGATTTTTCAATCCAAAAATATCAAAACCTAATGTAAATCGAAGAGTTTGATCAAGCGGATTGCTTTGTGAAGTAGAAATTACATAGGCTGCATCCAATTGGAACACGTTTAATTTAAAACCAAAACCGGCTGTAAAGTATTTACGATTGCCTTTATATTGACTTTCATTGTAATATCCACCACGAACAAATAGTTGATTATTATAAGCGTACTCAGCACCTAACGACCAGGATATCTCACGCATCTCTTCCGAAAAGCCACCCGGTGCATCACCAAAGGAATTGAAAATTCCTGCCAGCGGCGACATATCACTATAAGCTTGTAAATCTTCAGTGGTAGGGTTCAATTTCGGTGTTGGAACAAGTAGCTTATTAATATCAGTGCTCACTGAGATTTTATTGTAATCATCGATGGGATAGTCGAACGATGCACCCAAACGCATATTAGTCGGTAAAAAGCTACTCGTTACTTTTTTATCATACGATACTTTCGACCCAATATTAGAGATGTTCGCACCAAATGCTAATGTTCCCTCTGTATTTTGAAGTGCAATGGGCGTGCGGTAATATGCAGCTACATCGGCAGACACAGCACTTCCCGGATAGATTTCCTGCTGTGCAATACCATTCCCTAAATCGGCGCGAATGTAACGAAAAGCCACAGAACCTGATAGTTTTTCGGTGAACATTAAAGAATAAGCCACATCAACTGCTATTTCATTCGGATGTGAAGACCCCTGCGGATAACCAAACTCGTCCATCAAGGTAATATCACCCAACGAAAAATAACGCAAAGACATACTTAAGGCTTGTCTTTTATCCATTTTCCAATAACCGGACAAATACGCCAAATCAATATCACTAACTAATTTACGCAACCACGGAGTGTACGAAATTGAAACACCGGCATCACTCTCCATAAAAACGTATTTTGCAGGATTCCAATACTGCGAGTTTATATCCGGTGAAGTAGCAACACCAACATCACCCATACCACCACCACGAGCGTCAGGAGCAATAGAAAGAGAAGGAACGGCAGTTACAATGGGATTATTTTCCTGTGCTAACATACTCATTGAAAACACAATAACAAGGCCTAGAGCGAACAGTTTACTTTTCATTAGGTGTAATATTTATATCCATTTTATTATAATCTACAAAAATACTTAAAGATAACGGAAAAAAATCATTTTATTGTCCAAGAATGATCATTTTATTTGTTTTAAAATACAATTCGCTATTTGTAGTTTTAATACTGACACGATAAAGGTACACTCCTGACTTTATTTTAATACCATCCATTGCTGATAAATCCCAACTTATATCGTCGGTAGAAGGTTCCTCAAAACTCCAAATTTTCTTTCCAAGAATATCAAAAATTTCAACCGTTGTTTTTAAAATTGTTTCCGGTCTATCATGATTTATACGAATACGTGTACTTTCCTTAAACGGATTAGGATAATTTGCGATCGAGAAAATAGTTGGGGTTAAACCTTTTACAACCTCAAATTCAATACTCGTCGTAGATGAATTATTCAACAAGTCACAGACTCTGAAGGTTAATGTATGCTTTCCATTCTCAAGTTGAGGCAACTTATATTTCACTGTACCTGCAGAATAACTATCCTGTAACGCCTGAAAATTATCATTTAGAATAAACGATTTCATGGGGTCATTATCAATTGTCAATAGTAAATCGTGCCCGATGCCACTCCCAACCGTATTAATACCATTTACATCTTTAATATCTGCAATAAAAAGAGGTGCCTCATTCACTTTATCGCCGGATACAAAATTATCGGTATTCAGATACATCAAAACCTCGGGACCTGAAGTATCGTTTATCGAATTATTAGCAGTCCCTCCTACCACAAAGTTTTCGAACACGCCTTGCGCTTCATAATCATGCACATCATCTTCGGCGTAATAATTCATTCTACCACTTCCATAATTGTATTTTATATCCTTTGGCAACATAAACGAAAAAGAATACTCTCCGTCCTTTACAATCGCATCGCCCGAGAATAAAATATTGGGACGATCGGAATAAGTGATCGCACCATCTCCATGATTATTCAAAGTAGTGATTCTTTGAATTTTGTCATATATAACCACGTGTAAGCTTCCGTTAAAATCGGCAATTTTAGTTCCACTATCATCGACCACCAACCCTTTAATAGATCGGAAGAGCGTCGTGTAGGGAAAG
>OBMA010002080.1_pt1 | contig 11847 bp, 9 predicted proteins | sample 1539141 | NCBI WGS metagenome assembly OBMA01 (sample SAMEA3991484, study PRJEB22521) | metagenome | biome: anthropogenic terrestrial biome; feature: sewage plant; material: raw primary sludge | place: Sweden | collected 2012-09-26 | reverse complement strand
TATCATAAGTAAAAATTCTCTCTTCCTGACCTCTGGTCAAGTCATGAAGTATATAAAGAGCATTTGTAGGCACATCTTTAAATGTCACGTTATAACTTGTTGCAGTAACAGTACCAATAGGTTTATTTTTACCATTATCGTAATAATCTAATTGGTAAATCTGACCTGGTGAAACATTGTTATCGTCATTACGTGGAAGATAAGTTATCTGATCAACACCTACTGGTTTTCCCATATCTACACCAACCCATCCACCTGTTGCAGTTTTACTCTCATAGAACGTTAAAGCATCACGGTCAAATGCTTGTTGAGCATAATGATCTTTGGCAGAATCTCCATCACTTATGATCTGTTTATACTGTAATTCCTTGCCTTGATTAAGGAAGACAATTTCAGCAACATTACAATATCCTTTATCTGGTGAAACATAACGCCAATAGCGGAACTTATCTTTTACTCCTATGTTTACAGAATCATATCTCATCAGCGGATCCTGTTTTATTGTTGCACATTTAACAGCCCCACTAAAGTCAGCGGAGTTTGATGCTTCGAAATAACCATTGATCATTCTTGTACTATACCACAAAACTCCTCCAAAAACAGGGAACTTCCTATTCATGGTTATTGTTTGTGTTTTATGCTTATTGGGTATTAGATAGTGTACTGTTCCATCTGCCTTAACTTCAATAGGATTATCTGCAGCAACAGCACCATTCGCTCCCCAATACGTTGGTAAATAGACGATACCACGCCCCATCTTTTCGAATTCTGCTTTTCCGTCTTTGGTAAATGGAGCATAGGATATAGGTATCCAATTTTGATTGTCAAAAACACATCGTACTTAAATCAATATTTAAAGTTACTCCATTAAGATATTCCTCCGTCACATCCTTTATAAAAGGAGTATTAAAAGTCGATGGCACCTCTTCATTTATTTTCTGGTTTAATGCAAAAAGGCATTGTGGTTGGTATGCGAATGTTTTTCTGTACACTTTAGCCATTGTATAACCCGCCTTACATGGATATCCGGGATTACTCTCACCACCCATAAATGGGACAATCTTACCAGAATTATCGAGTAATACATTCCAATAATGCCCACTTGAACGAAATGGCCATTGAGGTGTAAAATCAATACCTACGGGAATTCCACTAGCTCTCATTATATATGCAGTAAGCTTTGCGTAGTCATTGCACTCTCCCATACGCATATTCTTAAGAACCATGAGTGGGTTCTCAACCTGTGATTTGGGAAGAACTGCATATATATTAAACTTTAAATTCTTTATCTGATCATTCATATACAATGCAGCCCAATATGCAGAATAACATTTGTCATACTGGTATTTCATCCATTCAATGCGGGGTTTATATTGCCTACACAACTCTTCACGCCATTCCTCGAAATTTTCATCACCTACACGATATGGTAACAGATATTCACAGAAATCATCAAAAGATAAGTGCCTCGCCCAATTTCCATTTTTCCATTCTTCGAATGAAGAATCTATATTTTTGATTAGTGACTCTGCTGAAATCACTTCAGTATCACAGACCTTTATAAGATCTTTATTGGGATCTCCAAGTGTATTATATATAATATTATATTGGTCTATACAGTCAGGGTATTTATATTTCTGATTTATTTGTGCTATCTCTTGATAATATTTATCAAGTGTCGTACCTTTCATCGTAAAATGATATGGCATGTTCTTTAAAAGGTAACGGGCTGCTTTCAGTTTCATGGTATCACCTTTCTGATAATGAGCCAGTACTTTCTGCTGGACATTACGCCATTTATCTGAGCTCTGCTGGGCTTGAACCACACATACAGATAGCATGACAAACAAACTCAATAAAATATGTTTATTCATGATTGAAATAAGAATTTATGCATTATTCTTCAATTGTAAAATATCCATATAGATATTTGCTACCTTGAGTCAAGGTTACCTTATATGTATCAGGATTTGCATAAACAATATAAGAATATTCTTCACCTCCCAGCACTGTAATCGTACTTGATTGAATAATATTATTCGAAAGATCTTCAATGGTGACATTAAGATTATACAAAGTGCATTCAGAATCAATGAAAATAGTATCACCATTTTGGTATAATTCCGGTTGGGAGCTTAGAGAACGTGTTATTGGATGCCAATTATTGCTATTGACAGGAACAGGTTGCTTGTTAGATGGCGTGTCTCCACTAGCATTCATATTTGCTACTAAAAGGAATCCGACAAAGAGAATTAAAGATAATTTTATATGTCTCATAATTTAAATGATTAAAAATATGACACAAAAATACAAATGGCGGAATTTATATGCAAGTTTCTTTGTTCACATTTTGTTCACATCTTCTTTTCTTGTTTACATATTGTTCACACAATCTGGAAAAGAACGAATAAAAACGTCTAAATCTGTAGCGGAGCCATTTTTCCCAAATAGTTTGCTATAAAGACGTGAACGCATATTTGAAGTCGCGGATCTTGAAATACAGAATATTTCTCCAATTTCTTTATTGGTGAAAAAAAGTTTTATTAGACAGCACATCCTGAGGTTTCTATTATCAACTTTGTATTTATGTTTTAACTGTTTGCAGAATTGATTAAAGTTACTGTTTAGGTATTCTTCAAGTTCGTCCCATTTCTCATTTGAGATGAAATTGTTTTGATCTGTTTCAGATTTATTTTTAAAATATCTGTAGAGATCAGTTTCTCTGAATTCTTCTATTACCAATTGTTGTCGTTCTTCGTCCAAAATTATTTTTCCTATATTTTCTTCTTCTTTCTTCACTTCTAATTGTAATAATCGCATTCTCAGATTATCATTTTCTTTATCTGCTATTTCAATTTTTCGATTTAGTTCAGCCAGTTTACTTTCAGCCTTTTCTCTATAGTCTTTGCTTTTAAGTTCTAGTGTTTTTTTTACACTTTCATATAATGCTTCTTTTTCTTTCATTTTTTTGATTCTTCGTCTAACAACCAATGTCATTATTAAGAAAGTAAAAGTAGATACCAGAATAATAATAATTAGATTTTTTCTTAATTTTGATATATCTTTTTCGATAATCAACTTATTGTTTAAGGATTGTATGAGATTTTTGTTTTCAGACAAGGCATTATTACATACGGAATCGGTGTACACAATGCAGCTATCTGCGTAATTGTTGGCTTGTTTGTAATCACCTTTTGCTGTGTATATTTCTTTCAAAGAAAAAGCAGCTCCCCTTTTAGGATAGGGATTTGTTCCTTTAAAGCACTTTTTATAATAGTATATGGCAGAGTCCGTTTGGTTCATGGCCTGAAATATCTCTCCAGCATTATTATAAGAAACGTCTAAACCGATATACTGACTTTTCTGATCGTCAGACAAATGAAAAGCTTGCATAGCTTTTTGATAATCTCCTTTATTGAAATATAAAAGAGATAATTCTGAATATACGAACGGACGTAATCTATACAGTCTGGCTTTATTAATCAAACTCCCTGCTTTTTCAAGATACATGATGCCTTTTTGGGTATTCCCCACTGTGTAATAATATCGCCCAATATCTCGAAGGGCAAAAACCATTACTGTAGAGTCTTTTGCAATAGAAGAGTATTTGTAAGTGGAATAAAAATAAGGAATGGCCTTTCTAAATATATTCTGATACATATAAATATGTCCAATATGATTGTTTGTCCGGGCTAGATAGATATCAGAACTGTCAGTATCTTCAACCGATAATGCTCTCTGAAAATATTTAAGGGCATCTGCCGTCATATTCAGATCTGTATATACTCTTCCAAGCAGATAGTTTGCTTCAAGTTTTTGGTGCGGGGTACCATGACTTTCGTAATAATCTACCACGGCGAGCATTACTGAGTCTGATGTGTGGGGAATATAACATTTGTCTTTTGCTAGAGTCAGAAGCATATCATAATATATACGTGTAGGCTTATTCTCTTTTCGTATGATGCTGCTATCTTTGGATAATAAAACTCTGGCACTGTCGGGCATGGTATCCATGATTAGTTCTGCCTTGCGCATGGATGGCGTGTAATGTACATCACCTGTGCAAGATATAAACAAAAGGAATATAAATAAGATAATCATATTGGATAATAGATATTTTTTCATATTTTCTTGTTAGTTAGTATAATGACATATCAGCCATTGCGGCTGAATTTAATTTATTTACTTTACGCAAAGATATCTAATTTTTCACAGGGACAATGTGTCATTATTTCATTTTTAGCCTTTTTTAATACGTATGGATAAATAAAAATGTATGACTCATTTTTTGTCAACCCGAACACCATAAAGTAGACTAACAAAAAATGATGATTTGCAGAAAAAGTTGATTTTTTAGAGAGGCAACACGCTTTGGCATCTAAAGATTTGATTTTAAGCATATTATACCCTGTGCGATGTATGTGCGATTATGTTTTGAAATCGCACAAATTAAGTGATGTATTCTATCATTCCTAGAGATGGCAGATTGCCCAATGAAAGGATAGATTTGACTTCTATTTTCGGACCGATTTACTGAACAAATCGGGCCGATTTGGTAAGTAAATCGGCTTGATTTTGTTTGCAAATTGGCTTGATTTGTAAATATAAAAGATATACATTTCGATTCTATATTAAACGTAAATCGTAAGAAACAGAGGCTAATCCCTTCAATAATTTCAAAAACAGGCTTCAGACGATAGGAAACAACACATAATCGCACATATAATCGCACATACTTGAAACCCTTTATTTATAGGCCTTTCGACTAAAAATGTGCGATGTGCGATTAAGAACAATAAAAAAAATACGTGGAGATTTCCTTTCAAAAGGCTATGTAAATTTATTTGGCCAAAAGAACTATTTACACCTACTTTACTTTAGATACTCTTGATCACTTTGGCTGGAACGCCTGCCACGACAGAATGCGACGGAATATCCTTGGTAACAACAGAACCTGCTGCCACGACCACATGTTCACCTATTGTCACACCTGGCAGTATCACCGCTCCTGCACCAATCCATACATCATCAGAGATTGTAATTGGAGCTGTACTGACACCCTGAGTATCGATCATCTCGGATGTAGCGAAGTTATGGTTGAGAGCTGTCACCGTAATATGTTGCGCCAGATTAACGTGCGAGCCGATGGTTACAGGCCCTATGATGACATTGCCAATGCCGATACGGGTATGTGAACCGATGATGACATCTCCGACAGCATTATTCATGCAAGAAAAAGACTCGACCACACTGTAACTGCCTAACACGAACTTACGATAAGGAGGTGTGTCCATTCTCACACTTCTATGGATGAATGAATGACGGCCACGCTGCTGATAAAAAGGAGCAAGCATCCGTACATACCATCTTGGACGTGTCTGTAACTGATTCATGATCAACAGATCTACAATCTTCTTTACACGCGGACTGGTCTTCAGCCATAGTCTTATTGACTCTCTACCCATACAACTAAGTTTAATTATTCATTGATTGCCCCACAATGTGGACATTTGCCCTTACTATGAAGTTTCTTTCCACAATTCCCACATATATAGTTACATCGTGAGTTCTTAAAATATCTCCATAAAGCAAATACGAAATATGCCGCAAGTAAAGCATACCCGACATAATATAAGGTGAAAATACTAAAAATAACATAGTCGACAGCACATATCCCCATAAGGCCTAACATATAAAGGATGGATTCACCGATATACAACTGATGGAGTGTATCTTGGAGCGACGCCAACGACACGATGATGATTGCCCATACTGCAATAATAAAAATAGCAAGAATAAAGGGCAGACCGAAAGGATTTAATGTCGGATGATAATAGAAATGACGCCACGTCTCAGGAACAAACATCTGTATACTTGCATAAAGCGTGGCTGCTGAAGCTACTATAAGTGTTAATAACGTAGGATAAAAAGAGTCGATATCATTAAAATGAACGATTCTCGCCCTGCGTTTCACCATGTAATGCATTAGATATGCTACGAAAATAAAACAGATGACCACCAGGAAGATCAGCAGGTGGGTATTAGAAAACATGTTGATAAACTGTGATATGGGATCGTCAGGCTCTACACCACGAAGAAGTTTCGTTTCATGGATCCATCCTAATGTACTCTGGTCACGTGCCACCTTGATCCATACAGAATCAATGGAATCGGCAGGTATCATCTGAATGTCAGCGACAACAAGTCTGTCACCATGACGTAAAATAAGAGAATCTGTTTTCAGGTTTGTAACTTTTTCCGCCGGTTGCTGTTCAATGAGAACAAGAGAATCAGCCGTTACTAAGAAATTATAATTTTGAGAATAATGATGAGAGGAAGAGAACGATAAAGAGTCTATCTGCTTCTCCGTCAAATCCCATGCATCAGGTGTTTGAGAAGGTTCATAATAACATCCACATAACATGGAAATTACAAAAACAATTAATAACACATGTCTATTCTCCATAAATATTCATTTTGCAATCTTTACAATCAAATTCTAATCGGAAGCGTTTTGCATTCGGAAGAGTTAGATATAACGGCTCATGCCAATTCGGTTTACTCCCACCATGTTTCACACAATAGCCTAAGGCATATCGGATACAATACCTACATTGCATGATCAAAGGATACCTACATTGCATGATCAAAGGAGTAGTCGGATGTTGTTTCTCAAAAGCAGGAGCTACATCGATACCCTGATCCGAATAGAAGGTACGTGAGAGTGAATTTGATACATTATATAAATATTTCTTTGACGAAGGATAGGCTGGCAGAGGAACATCTGAACGTACAGCATCAGAACGCAAATTCTTTTTCATACCGGCAATGGATGATTCAGAAAAACGATTGATAACATTACGTCTGAGTTCTGACAACAAACCTGAAGGTATGAAACGCTCTTCGGAGGTATTTATTTCAATATCTGTACATTCATAAGGTGTATTACCAAGTTTCAACAATTGACGTTTTATATTCTCGTTCTGTGGAGTCTTTGCTGTCTGTTTCTCGATATTAAGTTCCTCGGTTACGCTTATCTCATCATTCCTTACGGTAAGTGCATAACCCGATTCTGTCTCGTCGAAGCTCATTGTCACATCAATTTTCCTCGTTGCACTGGATTTAGATAACAGAAGTTCAAACTCATGATCATTATTTCGATAAAGTCGTGTACCGGGATGAAGATCAACAGGCATACGCAATGGGAATAAACGATTATTTTCCACTTTATTAACCCTGAATCCCTGTAGCTCACGACGGTCATTGATGAAACAGAGCCCATCACCATTAACAAATCTTGAAAGGCCAGACACATTAAATGAATTTCCACGAATCTCCTTTACCGTACCCACAAACTCACCCATCGATTTAGGGGTATCAAACGACTGTATATCCGGAACACGACCATCCAGGAAATAAGAAGTAAAACCTCGGTTAAAGCTTTTACTCAATGACGGGGTAAATGTCAGCTTCACCCGTCCGTGAGATGCTCTTTTGTATTCAGGATGACGTGCCAAGATCTCATTTAACCGCTCATGATAGGCTGCCGTGACATTCTTCACATAAGTGACATCCTTCAGTCTTCCTTCAATCTTAAAAGAAGAGACACCGGCATCGAGTAGTTTTTCCATCTGATCATACTGATTGATGTCTTTCAACGACAGCAAATGACGATCATGCTCAATCATCGAGCCATTAGAATCCTCAAGGTTAAATTTCAGTCTACAGAACTGTGCACACTCACCTCGATTGGCACTTCTACCAAAACAAGACTGTGAGGCATAACACTGGCCTGAATAACTGACACATAATGCGCCATGGACAAAAACCTCCAGGGGCATATCCGGGACTTCCTGATGGATGGAAGCAATCTCTTCCAAAGAAAGCTCCCTTGCCAATACCACCTGACTGAATCCCATATTCTGAAGCCATCTCACTTTCTCTGCCGACCGATTATCCATTTGCGTACTTGCATGTAGAGCTATCGGAGCTGTTTTCATCTTGAGTATAGCCATATCCTGAATGATCAGCGCGTCAACCCCCACGTCATACAACTGACGGATTAACTCCTCTGTATCATTTAACTCTTCATCATATAGTATCGTATTGATGGTTACATAAATACGACAGTTGAATAAATGAGCATAACCGGTAAGTTTTCTGATATCCTCGAGACTGTTACAGGCCTCTGATCGGGCACCAAACTTGTCGGCACCAATATAAACAGCATCGGCGCCATGGTTGATAGCCTCAATACCACACTCCAGATTACGGGCAGGTGCTAATAATTCAATATAACGAGGTTCCTTCATCATTCTATCTTGTCTATATCAAAAGGTGTTTCTTGATATACATAATAATTAAGCCAGTTACTAAACATCAGATTTGCGTGAGCTCGCCATCTTACTATTGGCGGATTATCTGAATTATCATCTTCATAATAATTCTCAGGCATAAACACATCATCTCTTTTACCCATATCACGTTTATATTCAATATCCAGAGTATTTGGGGAATACTCCATGTGACCGGTAATATAAAACTCTCTTCCATCACGCGCCATAATGATACTTACCCCGCTATCCGGCGACTCTGCAAGAATATGCAAATTGGGATTTTTGATGATATCCTCACGACGGACTTCTGTATGACGGCTATGAGGCATATAAAAGAAATCATCAAAACCACGGAATATTGATAGCTTGGGATCTAATGGGAACTGCTTAAATACACCAAACTTCTTATTGGATAGTGTATATTTCGGAATGCCATGATAATAATAGAGTCCGGCCTGAGCAGCCCAACATATATACATCGTACTAGTCACATGGGTACGCGCCCAATCGAAGATTTCTGTCAATTCTTTCCAATAGTTGACTTCTTCAAAATCCATCAGTTCAACGGGAGCTCCTGTGATGATCATTCCATCATATTTCTTATTTCTCATCAGATCAAAGTCTTCATAGAAAGTCATCATGTGTTCTATGGGCGTATTTTTAGAAGTATGACTTTTCAATTTCATGAAATTAATCTCAAGCTGTAATGGTGTATTCGACAAAAGACGTACCAAGTCTGTCTCCGTTGTTATCTTCAATGGCATAAGGTTGAGAATGACAATTTTCAAAGGGCGTATATCCTGTTCGACAGCCCTTGATTTGTCAATTACAAAAATATTTTCTTTCTTCAGCAATTCTATTGCCGGCAATTTATCAGGTAAATTTAATGGCATCTTAAATTTTATTTTTATATATCCTAAAAAACTTTTATTCTCCTATTGTTACTTTTACGGTGCACACCGATATATTGTCATATCCCCCTGTGGTTATTGCTGCTGCACAAAGCTCTTCCGAGGCTCCTCCGGCGGCTAATACCCGTTCTATTTCAATATCTCCAAGCATATCTGTCAGACCATCTGAACAGAGGATAAACAGATCTCCGTCTGTTACTGAGTCAGTGAACTCAACCAGATCAATATACGAAGTTTTGCATCCACCGCCAATACAATTAACAATCACATTACTACGCTCGTTCACCCCCATCAGATTACTCAACGAATGGTCATTTGATATCTGGGTCAGCATTCCACTGTGATATCTATAGATCCGACTATCTCCACAATTGATCCAGAAGAATTTATTCTCGTAGACAAGGAATCCGACAAGGGTCGTTCCCATGCCATAAAGATCGTCACTCTCTTCTCCCTTTTTCTCTAATCGTTTGTTGATCTTATCCATCCAGACATAGACAGCCTCATTGAAGGAACTGATACTCAGATGATGCAATAACCTTCTGAATAAGGAACAAAGACTCTTTAGAACAATCTCACTAGCTACTTCGCCTCCATTATGTCCACCCATACCATCGGCTATGGCCGTGATATATTTTCCCTGGTCAGTGACTTGAACATGACGATGGATTGTATTGTCGCGTATGAACGTTCCATTAATAAGGATCATATCCTCATTATTTGTCCGTACCCGACCTTTATCGCTTGTCGCTTTTATATCTAAATTCAACATTACTACTCTTATTTAATGACCACTTGCAGATTTACATTGGCAATTGTAAGGATATCTCCATTATGCAACACCATAGGTATATCCGGTGATACTGGTCGTTGATTCAATTTCGTTCCGTTTGATGAGTGCTTATCCACCACACACCATCCTACACTGGCATTATAATTTAATTGGGCGTGGACACCCGATACATACATGTTTTTTTCAAAAAATTGTTTATATATTCCCTGCCGCCTACCTATGATTGCTCCGTTACAGCCGATGACACGTATGTTAAGAGTCGCATTATAAAGCGATAACTGCGGAATCCCGTCTGAAATCTGAGATTTCGACGTCTGCATGTTTTCTTGAGAAAATGTCACCGGAGTAGGTATGCTCATGCTCCGCATTCCAAGACTTGTCTCTGTAACAGTCATCCTTGTTTTGCGCTCCTCTGAACTGATCATCAGACTGCCACAATAAGTACAACGCCTACCCTTTCCCACTCTGCCACACTGGTTACAGAACAGGAGTGTCTGTCCACACTGGTCGCAGAAATTGGAATCGTCTTCTACTTCCTCTTTACAATTCGGGCAAATTATCATCTTTATACTTTATTAATAACTATATCCTCCGGCAGGATGATTTGATATGTCTCTTTTGTAATCTCATTAACCGGCATCTTTGACACACGGATGGATAGTTGCTGTATCGTGGTTTCAAACAAATTACGGATATCGCGTGCATTACCGAAGGATGCTGACTTGTTGACACACATATTATTGATAACCTCTATAAGTTTTGCCTCTGCCTGCAACGTAAGTTGGTATAACTGCACTGCTGCCATCTTCTTAAAGATATCCATAAGTTCATGATCTGTATAGTCGGCAATATGTAAGTGATGGGTAAAACGGCTGTTTAATCCGGGATTGGTGGCAAGGAATGCCTCCATCTTATCCTGATAACCGGCTACGATGACAACAAATTTGCCACGATCATCCTCCATTCTTTTCATTAGAGTGTCAATGGCTTCTTTACCATAAGAGTCATTACCTTCACTCAACGAATATGCTTCATCGACAAAAAGGATTCCACCCATAGCCTTATCACATGTCATGTTTACGATTTTAGGGGTTTCACCCATATATTTGCCAACGAGCGTACTACGATTCACTTCTATGACGTTGGAAGTTGGAAGAATATCCATACTGTATAGTATCTCACCCATCTTGCGAGCGATTGAAGTCTTACCGGTACCAGGATTTCCTGTCAGCACAAAATTAATGGCCATCTGCTGAACCTGGCCTATACCCTGAGCACTACGTTGTTTCATAAACATGGTCTGCACAGCCAGTCTTCGTATCGCATCTTTAACGCTCCGCATGCCGATGAAATTATCAAGTTCACTTAACACTTCATCTAAAGGACGCGCTTTCTCTTGCTGCGTAAGTTCTAAGTCCTCAGCAGTAATCCGGAACATCTCTTCTGGTTTCAGCAACGGATCACTCATTCGTGTCACAAGCCTCTGACTCTGTTTTTCTACGGCTCTATCAAACAAACGACGCACCTCACGAGCATTTCCAAAGTTTTTATCTCGACGGAGGTATAACTGTTCAAACTGTCTTTTTAATGCAGCCTGTGTATCATCATCTATTTTAAATTTCTTATCTTTCGCTAGATTCAGGAATATCTGAGTCAGTTCATCAGGAGTATAATCATCAAAGTTGATATTCTGTGTGAAACGACTTTTTAGACCGGGATTTGAATCAATGAAAGTATGCATTTGATCTGTATATCCGGCAACGATACAGATGAACTTTCCACGATCATCTTCTAACCGTTTAAGCAA
>OBMA010002079.1_pt1 | contig 11850 bp, 7 predicted proteins | sample 1539141 | NCBI WGS metagenome assembly OBMA01 (sample SAMEA3991484, study PRJEB22521) | metagenome | biome: anthropogenic terrestrial biome; feature: sewage plant; material: raw primary sludge | place: Sweden | collected 2012-09-26 | reverse complement strand
AAATTATCAAAATATTGAACTCTTTTTGGACAATGACAGGACAGGAGATTCTGTTACCGAAATCCTCAAAAAACAAAATTCCAAGGTTTCTGACGAACGGATTTTATTCAAAAATCACAAGGACTTAAATGAGTTTTTAATCAATGGGAACTTGCGCAAAAGAGATACAGGTGGCATGCTCAAAATAGATACAGGTATAGAGGAAACAGACCTGCGTAAAATAGATACAGGTGTCGAAAGTGAAGAGGTCGGTAAAATAACTACGCGCAAAATCGGCAGATAGTTAGTGCAAAAAGTACCCAATGTTTACAAAAAGCGCGTGCTGCTTTTTCGTAAAAATGGGAGTTTTTGATTTCTTCCTATCGTCAGAAATACAATTAGATTAAAAATTAATAAAAGATGAAAGCAGATAATTTGAAAAATTTTATAGATAAAATGGCTCAAGAAAATGAGCGAAAAATGAATGCTGAAAAAAGAAAAAAACACTTCCAAGAAATTGGACGAAAAGGAGGTTTAAGGAAAAAATCTGAACAGCAATTATCTAAAGTAATTTCGTTTCGATTGAAGGATTTTGAATATGAAGATAGCCAGAAAAAAGCGAAAGAATTTAATCTGAAATTATCGTCCTATTCAAGAATGGTTCACCTGCAAAAAGAACTAAAAGTGAATGAATTTGAAATCGATAAAACACTGTTAAATTACGGAAATAATTTTGCCAGGATCACTAATCTTTTGCGAAATAGAGAATGGAATATGTTCCAAAATAAGAAGCGAATTTTGATGGAAATCCAAGAAGTTATTGACCTTATCCGTCAATATTTATATTCAAGAATGAATGATAAAAATAAAGAATGAATAATTCAGCAACAACCAGAATAATTTCTAAAATCGCTTTGGAATACAACGGAAACGACAAAGGAATGGCGGAACTTGCGGCAGTAAATTTTCTTTTGAGCAGCAATCCAGAAGATCAATTTCACGAAATGAAAATCGTCGCCGACCGGAATTCTAATGTTGAAAAATGGGCATTAACCGGATATATTTCTCCACCGGAAGAAATTGGGAAATCTCTTTCCGATGAAGAATTGACGGACATTGCGATTGAAGCATTAAAGAAAGTTGGAGTTACGGACTTAAATCAATTTCGTTTGGATATTCATAATAGCACAAAACAGAAACACATTCATTTTGTGGTGAATAGAATGAACATTCATGGGAAATGTACAGTAAAATCACGCAAAATAGGAGAGAGGTTTGGTGAAGCAGTCCGACAAATTTGCCAGGAACGAAATCTTAAAACCGATGTTGAAATTGGAATTGAGAAAAAAGCCGAAATGTTGAAAAACCTCACAGAATCTTTGCGAACATCCAATAATTTTGAAGAATTAATTTCAAAAATGAAAGCAAAAGGTTTTGATGTGCAACTTTCTTCCAATGTCAAAGATGGTATTTCTGGAATGCGAATCATTCTGGAGAAAGATAAGAATCCTTATACAGAACGACAATACAAAGCAGGTTACACGCTTTCTCAAATTTCAAATAAATTGAGAATTTCGGAAATAAAATTGCTTTTTGAGGTTAAACAAACGGTTCGGAAAAATCTACAAAATGCTACTAGCTTGAATGATCTCAGACAAAAATTGCAGCAAGATGGCTTTAAAATGAGAGTTCAATACAAAGGAGAATTTAAACCAAATCAGAAGAAAGAAATTCAGGATATTTGGATCAATAAAGTTGGACGCTCTCAAACAGGTCCACAAAAAGACGGGTTCTTTTTTAAAAACTATCAGGGTTTTTCTCTTTCGACAATTGATAATGTTTTTGGTAGTTTACTGAAGCCTGTATTTGCGCCTTCGGAAATAAGAAATAGAGAAGACGATTTTACTACTACTGTAAAATCAACAACGATAGATAGTTTACAAGAAATTGCTAGTGAAGCAATAGAAGATTTCCTGAAGCCTAATTATGTTTCGCAGCAGGAAGATGAGTGGTGGAGGAAGAAGAAAAAATCTCGGCGATGATTTAGAATAACGATTAGTTAAAATTTCTAAAAGTCATATTTACATATGCAGATAAATATCAAATTATGTGATGTCATATCATTCAATAGATTCTTTTTCTTTCAAATATATTTAGAACTAACTGCTTTTTTTTGTTAAAAGGTAGAGTTTTAACGAATTAAAGAGGTTGAAAAAAGAAATTAAATTGATTTGTCAACCGGGAGTTTATAAAAAATAAAAAGGATTTCTTAAAACTGATAAAAATTAAGGTTTTCTTTTTTCATTCTTATGTGGTTAAATAACAGATTGTTACTGCTTAATCACACTTCTCTTTTCAGTTATTGTTTTCGAAATAAAGAGAAAATGGTCGTATACCCCGATTTTCGTATTACTATTTATTGTACTTTTTCTCCATTGAAAAACCAATTTATGAAAAAACTTTACATTGGGGTGTTATTTCTTTTCGCCATACTCTCGGTTTCCGCACAAGAAACCAAAACCTTGTGGCAAAAAGATATAAAATCTTCTACTCAGGATTTTCTCACCCAACTTTCCATCACTATTGATGGGCAATACCTTGTTTCGGGAAGTTCGATACAACCTTCCAAAATATCTTCGGTAAGTTCTGACGGATCAGCTAATCAGAATAACGGTTATGATTTTCATGTCATGAAACTTAATCAGCAAGGTCAGCAAGTTTGGGAAAAATATTTTTCAGGAAACCAACATGATTATTTAGCTGCAACTACTGCGACCAAAGAAGGTGGTTTTTTGCTTGCCGGGACTTCTTATTCCACTTTGGGAATCGATAAGAAAGAAAAGTCGTTTGGGAGATCGGATATTTGGATCATTAAAATTGATGAAAATGGAGAAGAAGAATGGCAGAAAACCATCGGCACTCAGTATGGAGACGAAGCCCGATCGGTTATACAGACCTTGGATTTAGGTTATGTTGTTGCTGGAAATACCAATCTGTCCTCACAAGGGTTTGGAGGAACGGATGTACTGCTTTCTAAACTCGACAAAAACGGAAAATTAATCTACCAAAAAGTGTTGGGTGGTAGTGATAGAGATGAAGTGGAAAAAGTGATTCCAACCAAAGACGGCGGATGCTTGATAGGAATCTATTCGTACAGCGGAACCTATAACGGAAAGAAAAAACAAACCATTAGTTCACAAATCCTTCAAAAACCTTCCAATTCACAAAACAATCCCAAAAATCCTGATCAACCAAAACCGGTTGATGTTGATTTTTACGGAAAACAGACTGAGAATTACGGTGTAGGCGACTATTGGATCGTAAAACTAGATCGATCGGGAAAAGTGGAATGGGAACAGAATTTCGGTGGCAAAAACGATGATCACTTGCGACAACTCTCTTTTACTGAAGACGGATATGTGATTGGAGGAGAAAGTCGTTCAGAATCATCCGGGAACAAAAGACCTTCTTTGAAAGAAGGAACCGATTTGTGGCTCATTGCACTGAATGAAGACGGAAGTGAAAAGGCGCAATACTCCTATAATTTTGGTAATCGCGACATCCTGATGAGCATGGATGCGATTAAGGACAAAGAAAATAAAACCAAAGGCTTTTTAGTTGGCGGTTATACCCAGGCAGAAGAAAAGATACAAACCGATGATGGAAAATTCTGGATGCTGTATATTAATAATGAAGGGAAAGAAGAATGGCGCAAACATGTAGAGGGCAAATCTAAAAAGAAAGAGGAACGCTTAGTATCTGCTAAATTACAGAACGATGGAACTTTTCTTTTGGCTGGAACAAGTGCCGAAGAACTGGGACAAGAGAACTGGAAGATCTTGAAATTGGGTGATAAAGATTTGGATAATCTCATTGAAAAACAAGACATAAGGATTTACCCAAATCCTGTGGAGGATTATTGTTATGTGGAGATTGGGTTTGAATTTAATGGCGAAGCTGAGATTGCGCTGCATGATATGACAGGAAGAGTAATTCAAAATATAAAAACGAAAAATAGCGTGACGAAAATGAATACAAGTGCTTTACCCCAGGGAGTGTATGTGGTGAGTGCGAAGACGGAAAAGAAAGTTGTGAATAGTAAAATTGTGAAGAAATGATGAGAAAATTATGTATTATTATATTAATGCTATGTCAAAGTGTTTGGTCGGATTGTCAAATAAATGGAAGTGAAAATTCAGTTCAAAATATATTTCCAACTGCAGTAACTGCTGAAACATATGGAATATCCAAAATAGGACAGAATTCAATTGATTTATTTAGAGGAAAGGTTAATGTTTCTATCCCTTTGTATACTATAAAAGTTGATAACTTAACTATTCCTTTATCTGTTTCATATAATACAGGAGGTATAAAATTAAATGAAGTCGCTACTAGTGTAGGATTAGGGTGGTCATTAAATATCCCTGGTTATATCAATCATACCATACAAGGAAAAGATGACTTTATTATTCCATTCTTCAACAAAGACATTAATATATACTCTTCATACTCAGGCGAAATCAGCCACTTGGACTATGACGAAATCAGGAGAAATAATTTATGGTCAATTTACTCTGGCGGATATGATACCAAGCCTGACTTATTTAATTATAGTATCCCAACTGGATCGGGTAGCTTTATAATGCAAAACAATAACGGCCTAACTATACCAAACAAAAATATTGAAATTAGTTATACTAATGGTCAAGGTATATTAGACAGAAAATTTAAAATTATAGATGATATAGGAAATACCTATTTATTTTCGATACAAAGTATTTCTTCTAGTAATGATCCAAGAAATATACAAGGAATAGATATAGATGCACCCATGTATAAGCTCGATAGCATAATAACAGTTAATGATAAAGTCATTAAATTCACTTATGGGAAAGCACTTCATTATACTGAAATCAATAACATTGAACAAATAAATATTAAGATTGGAAATGACTATGATCCAGGAAATTCCTATTTTAACGGTACTCCAAAATATCAAAAATGGGAAGCGTCTGCATCTAACTCAGAAAATTTAATTACTCAAATCGATTTTCCAACAGGAAAGATTGAATTTCAATATAGTGATGATCAATACGGAAATCTTTCATTAAGTGATGGTTTTTTATACAGAAAAGATCTAAGTAGTGATAACGGAGTTGCATTAAGAAAAGTGATTGTTACAAATAACACTGATATTATTAAAGAGTATGTTTTGAACTACGATTATTTCAGTAATAATAGTATTGATAAGACTTATAGGGACTATCGTCTTAAGCTTTTAAATATTCATAATATACTTGAAAATACATTTCATAAATTTAATTATAATGAAGACGATTCATTTCCAGCTCGCAGCACAAACAGTGATGATTATTGGGGATATATAAACTCGATAGGTGGAGATTTAAATGGCTCTAATCTTCCTTTAAGAATATACACAGAAGAACCCATTAATAATCCTGATTTTCCATCTATTCAAAGAAGGGATAAGTCGCCAGATCCTATTCTATCTCAGATAGGTGTTTTAAAAACAATTACATATCCCACAGGTGGTAAGAAAAATTATTATTTTGAAAGTCCATTTATGGAAACGATCAATACAAACACATATACTTTATCTGATGGATTAATTAGAGAAATTGCTAGCTTCCCTGATCCTGATGACCTATTAGGAGGTTTGTATGATGATAAAACAGAAATATTTGAATTTACAACGGCAGACTATCCACCTAATTATACGTCTCTTACTACAACGTACGGTTTTAGCAACACTTGTAAAAATGCTGAATTAACAGGGCCTACTAATGAAGTCACAGATACATCTTGTTTTGGAGATATAAACTTTATTGACCCTCAAACAAACAACATCATTAGACATTTTTCTTCAAACGGTCAGCAATTTTCGGGTGAAGTAAATATACCTGCCCCTTTTAAAGTACAATTAATGTTAAGCAGAACGGGTGATTGTAACTGTTCGGTCGACGCTGGATTAGCTTGGAAATATGAAGTAACCAATAATTCTGTCACTAAATCATATTTACCCGGACTCAGAATAAAAAAAATTGAAGATATTGATTCAAATAATATTTCAAATATTGTTGAGTTTAAATATGGAAAACATGATGCTTCAAGCAATAAATTTGAAGAGATTGCGGTCTTAAAAAAACCAATCAACTTTTCAAAAATTTATGAAAAACCACGCAGAGTTTTTCACGATTTTGGAGAACACCCTCCTTATTTTCAAAAATTTTTAATGTTTTCTAATTCAGGGCAAGCATATAATAGTTATGGTTCATCAGACATTGTAACTTATCCCTTTGTGATTGAGGAAACTGATTTAGGAAAAGTGTTATATGAATTTTCAGATAATGACTATAAGGTACAAAATTTAAATATTTTTGACTATGTAGATTATAATGATTGGAAAAATGGTTTACTTCTCAATAAAAAATATTTAAATAAAAATGGAGATACAATAAAAACCATTCGGAATGAATATGAAATGAATCATATAAAAAATAGTTTATCAGATTATAATTCTAATTCTATTACAAAAATTGGATTTGCGGTTGATATGGAAATAGTTCCCTCAAAAATTCAGTTAGTGAACATAAGTGGAAATACACTTGAAGGTGACATTTTTTATGTGAAAAATAAAATAAACTATATAGAATCCGCAAAAATTGAAAATACTAGCACTACAATTAAAGATTTTTTTCAGAATAATAGCGTGGAAACAAAAGTCATGAATAGCTATTATGGTAGTGATGTCAATACGCCAATAAATTTAAAAAATGAAAAAACAATATTTTCAGATGAATCCACAATAGAAACAGCATACCAATACGCCTATGAAAAAGGCAATCAAAAGCTAATCGATGCTAATATGGTAGGAATTCCGTTGGATACAGAAGTGAAGAAAGATGGAAAAACTATTTCTAAAGCAGAAACAAAATATGATAATCCTGTCAATTTGCTTCCAAGTTCCGTTCTATCCTACAATATGCAGAGTAACACCCCATCAACTGAGGTCACTTACGATATCTATGACGGTAAAAGGAATCTCATCCAATACACTACAAAAGCAGGTGTTTCTACGTCCATCATCTGGGGTTATAACCAAACGCAGCCAATTGCTAAGATTGAAGGAGCAAAATTATCGGATATCACCCAAACTTTGATTAACAGTATCGTCAATGCTTCCGATGACACTAATGCTAACTATTCGGAATCTACTTTATTAAATCAATTAGATGCATTCAGAATTGCGTTACCCAATTTCCAAATTAGTACTTACACCTATAAACCCTTAATCGGCGTAACTACGATCACTCCTCCTTCTGGTATTAGGGAGTACTATTTTTACGATACAGCCAACAGGCTGGAGTCAGTAAAAACAAATGAAAACGGAGTACTTACCACTTTGAAAGAATACCAATACCACTATAAACCTTAATCATCTATATGAGAACAAAAGATCTACTCAAGTATCTTGTTGCCCTAATGATGGGAACAGGTTTATCAGAAGCACAGCTCACCCAGACAGAAAACTATGTCTATAGTAAAACCTACCTTTCAAAAACCGGTGATACTATCCAAAAACCCGCAATGGAAACCGTTACCTATTTCGACGGTTTGGGAAGACCAAAGCAAAGCATCATCGTAAAAGGGACACCAAGTGGTCAAGATTTGGTAACTCCCATTAAATATGATGGATTTGGGAGGCAAGCTTTGGATATTCTTCCAGTTCCGGTGCAATCAACCAGCTCCGGGTATCATGCAGGAATTATTGATGAAACTACTGCCAATACCTATTATTCCAGTCCATCTCTAGGTTTAGGAGGAAATGCCTTCTCCGAGAAAATACTGGAAAACTCTCCGTTGGATAGAATTCAGGCACAATATGGTCCCGGTGATGCATGGAAAAGCAATTCTAAAAAAACAGAATTCTCCTATGAAACCAACGGAACTGAAGTAAAACGCTATACTGCTACATTTGATTATGCAACCTTTACTTCAGCAATTACCCTGAATGGTGCCTATGCTGCCAATACCTTGTATAGAAACAGGATAAAAGACGAAGATGGCAATACCACCATGGAGTACAAAAATGGACTAGGACAAACGATATTGGTAAGAAAAATAGCAGGCACTACCATTTCCCAAGGATTAGCACCTGTTGATAACAATGTTTATGCAGACACCTATTACATATACAATGATTACAACCAGCTGGCCTTTGTAATTCCGCCCTTGGCGGTTGCTGCCGGAAATGTATCACAGACTACACTGGAAAACCTTTGTTATCAGTACAAATATGACGGCAGAGGGCGGCTTGTAGAAAAGAAACTTCCGGGTAAAGAATGGGAATTTATGGTGTACGATAAAAAAGACAGACTTATACTTACTCAGGACATCAATCTCAGAGGAACCAATAATAACTTCGGAGGAAAAGGCTGGTTGTTTACAAAATACGATCAGTTCGGAAGAGTTGTTTATACCGGATTTTTTGCCAATACGGCAACAAGATCATCAATGCAAACTGCACTGAACAATATGAATTCCTCTAATAATGAGGAAAGAGTAAGCGCACCGAGCATCACCTTGCAGGGACTTCCATTATATTACACCAAAACTGCATTCCCCACGGGAAGCATGACCTTGCTTTCCGTCAACTATTATGACACCTATCCTGTGGAAACTCCTTTTCCGACAAAAAAAATAATTAATGGAAGTCAGCAAAGTCAAATATTCGGCGAAGCTATTCTGCCGGATAATTACGGAGCAGACGCCCTTTCCACCAAATCACTTCCTTTGGCTTCGTTTGTGAAAAACATCAATGATGACAGCTGGACCAAAAACTATACCTTTTATGATAAAAAAGGCAGACCCATCGGTAACCATAGTACCAATCATTTGGGAGGAAACACCATCATTCACTCCCGACTCGATTTTACAGGAACAGTACAAAAAACCAAAACCTATCATAGAAAACTCAGTACCGAACTTCCCATAGTTATTGAAGAGAACTTCGAATATGACAATCAGAACCGACTTGTAAAACATTATCATGAAGTTATGGGTAAATCGCCGAAGGAACTTCTCACACAAAACGAATACAATGAAAGCGGCACTCTGAAATCTAAAAAAGTAGGCGCCACAGGAAATAGTTCTGGATACGCCACTCCACTTCAATCGATTAATTACGATTACAATATCAGAGGCTGGCTCACCGGGATCAACCTCAATCAGTATAAAACTTTAAATCCCGACAAACTGTTTTCCTACAAAATCAGATATGATGATCCAACGAATCCTGCATTACAAAGATTCAACGGGAACATCTCCGAAGTCGATTGGACTTTTGGAGCAGACACTTCAAGCAGATATGATTATTCCTACGACATGCTGAACCGGTTGCGGAAAGCAGACTTTAAAACAGTGGGGATTACAGAAACCAGCGACAATAAATTCTTCAATGAAGAACTCCAATACGACCTCAATGGAAATATTACGGAGTTAAAAAGATTTGCCAAAACACAAGTTTCTACTACCATTGGAACCATGATTGATGACTTAAGTTATACTTATGCCGGTACAAATGCAGTAACAGTAATTGCAGATGCAACCAGCAATGCGCTCGGATATAAAGGAAGCGGTTTATTGCCCATTACCTACGATGCCAATGGCAATATGAAAACGTTTCCCGACAAAGGTATCACCCAGAATATTGTTTACAATTATCTGAACCTTCCAGAAAATATCGTTCAGAATGGACTCCCAACCAACAATATTTACCGTGCAGACGGAGTGAAAGTTCATAAAAATTATGCAATTAATGGTACGATTATCAACACCGATTATATAGATGGTTTTGTATATACCTCTAAATATACGCTAGAATTACAAGATGCCCTAAGTATGGATGACCAGCCGACCAGAACAGCGACAACAGCAGGTCAGGAAGAAACCTTTGTGCTTGCAGACAGGGTAATTAGTCCCGTTAATCCCCCTTCAATTCTGCAATCTTCGCCCAATTTTTTCACTACCGCCGAAGGATTTTATGATTTTGAAAACTTTAAGTATATTTACCAGTATAAAGATCATCTCGGAAACGTAAGGCTGAGCTACAGCTGGAATAAGAGCGATAACAAAATTGACATTGAAGACACTAATAATTACTACCCTTTCGGTCTGAGTTTTATTACAGAAAACGCTTTTGGTGGTTCACAATACAGCCCTTCTACAACGTATAAGAATTACAAGTACAACGGTAAGGAGCTCCAAGAAACCGGAATGTACGACTACGGAGCCAGAATGTATATGCCGGATATTGGGAGATGGAATACAATTGACAAGTTAAGTGAGAAATATTTTTCTACTAGTACTTATACTTATGTTCTTAACCGTCCTACAGTTGCAGTTGACCCTGATGGAAAAAGAGTTTATTTTATTGGAGGTGCAGGAAATGACCCAGAAAGTCAAGGTTGGAATTATGTAAATAGATGGGGTAACTACTTTAGCCAAGCAGGAATTAACTTCTATAGAGTAAATGCAACTAGAGGTACAAGTGATGACATTCGTTTTACAGCAGGATTTAGAAATACAGGTTATGAATCAGTAATGAGGTCTCCTGATATGAACAGTTATGTTGGAGGACTCTCTCCCTCTATGATGACAACCAATGAACAGAGACCTGTTCAAGATGATATGATAGATGCAACTGTCAGTATGTATCAGAATCACTTAAAAGATAACCCTTTGCAAGAAGGTGAGCAATTCAATATGGCAGGTTATTCTTATGGCAGTGTTTTACAAGCACAAGCAGCGTTGAAGCTTGCAGATTCTGGACAAGTTATTGACAATGTAGTATTAATTGGCAGTCCTATTTCTGATAAATCTGACTTAATGAAACAACTTAAGGGAAACAAAAACATTAAGAATGTCATTCGCTATGATATAGCAGGAGACAAACTCAGTAACCCAAAAGATATTCTAGAGTTTATTCAGGGAGGATATGAGAGCAGTGGCGCTGGACAAGGAAATGATGCACACCATTTTGATGCTGCAAGACCAGGACAGCAATCAAATCAATTAATCCAAACCATTATCCAGTGGTTACAGCAACAAGGTGTCGAAAATTAAATAATATATTATGAAATTTAAAAACGCCTTGATATTTAGTTTGATATTTATGCTACTATATGTAGTACTTACAGTTTTAATATCATTTTTTACGTTCTCCTTTGGTTATTCGGAACCTAATAAATTTTACTCTGTATTGAGATTTTTTATAAGTTTTCCAATTAATCCAGATGAAGGAATCAATAGCAGGTTATTCTTTCTTATATTATTATTCAATGGCTTTGTTTGGGGAATCATATTTTGGACAGTTATTTTCTTCAGTAGGAAGTTATTATTAAAAAAATAAACATAAAAACCCACCGCAATTGCGGTGGGTTTTTGTTTTATAATGCTGCTACATTTTTATTAAAAAAATCTTTAAATTTTTTGGTGGTAAGCATTTTATCTACCATTTTAAAAATCATTGATTTATCATCTTCATCAAGTTGGTTAATTAAATGTAACTTCTCAAAATCGGGTTTATCTTCGATGGTAACATCTTCCGGAATAATGTTTTCGTAATTTAAAATTTGATCGGTTGTAAGATTAAATAATTTAGAAAGCTTTAGGAGTTCATCTACAGATAAATCTCTATGACCATTTTCCAGTTTATTATAATTGCTGTTGCCAATTTCTAAGTGTGCAGAAACTTCTTTCTGCATCAATCCTTTATCCTCTCTTATTTTTTTGATAATTCTTCCTGTACTCATAGCGATGAATTTAACTACAATAATTAATTAAATATTG